>Ga0208485_1000113_pt1 | contig 25949 bp, 25 predicted proteins | sample LakMenEpi27Jul12_FD_150707 | JGI IMG/M metagenome (GOLD analysis project Ga0208485, IMG submission 150707) | Freshwater microbial communities from Lake Mendota, WI - 17JUL2012 deep hole epilimnion (SPAdes) | ecosystem: Environmental > Aquatic > Freshwater > Lentic | place: Lake Mendota, Madison... | reverse complement strand
GGTGCCGCCATTGTGTAGTGGCTAGCACATGGGCCTTTGAAGCCCAGGGTCCAGGATCGATACCTGGTGGCGGAGCGATCGCGAGTGAAACCGAAGTTAGAATTAAGGCCTGACTAGCAGCAGGGGAGCATCTCTTGGATTGTGCAATTGTCTTAGCCGCTGGCGAAGGCACCCGCATGAAATCTGCAACTCCTAAAGTCTTACATGAAATTGCTGGGCGTTCGTTACTTGGACATGTTCTAGCTGCGGTATCCGAAATTAGCCCCACCCAACTTTGTGTAGTTGTTGGCGCTGGCCGCGAAGCAGTTGAATCACATTTAAGTCAGATCGCGCCAACTGCCAAAACCGTTTTTCAAGATCGCCGCGGTGGCACAGGCCATGCAACTCAATTAGCACTTGCTGAGATCAAAGTTTCTGGCACTGTAATTATCTTGGCTGGCGATACGCCGATGCTAACTGGTGCCTCACTGAAAGAATTAGTTGCAGCCCATAAGGCATCAGGTGCAACAGCTTCGGTTCTTACTGCTGAACATCCTGATCCAACTGGCTATGGCCGCATTATTCGCGGCGATGATGGCACTTTATTGCGCATCGTTGAAGAGAAAGATGCTGATGAAGATCAGAAAATGATCTTTGAAATTAACTCCGGCGTTTACGCATTTGATGGCGCAAAACTTGCGAGTGCGATCACTAAATTGACTTCGGCTAATGCCCAAGGCGAACTTTATTTAACGGATGTAATTGAAATATTACGTAACGATGGTGGCACTATTGGCGCGGTGTTAATCGAAGATTTCAGCGAAACTCTAGGCGTCAATGATCGTTATCAATTAGCCGAGAGCGCTGCAATGTTGCGCGATCGAATTAACGAAGCACATATGCGCAATGGGGTAACAATTGTTGACCCAACAACAACCTGGATTGATGTGCAGGCTGAAATATCTAACGATGTAACGGTTTTCCCTAGCTCAGCGATTTTGGGAGCTTCGAAAATTGAGTGTTGCGCAGTGATCGGCCCGCGCACCACCTTAAACAATTGCCAAGTAGGGCAAGGGGCCTCGGTAGTTGAATCAAATTGCACTGATTCAGAAATCGGCGCAGATGCAAGCGTTGGCCCATTTACATATTTACGCGCTGGCACTGTGCTTAAAGAGAGCAGCAAAGCTGGCGCTTTCGTAGAAATTAAGAATTCCCAAGTCGGCGCAGGTTCAAAAGTGCCACATCTCTCATACGTTGGTGATGCCACTATCGGCGTTGGCACAAATATCGGCGCTGCCACAATTTTTGTTAACTACGACGGAGCCGAAAAGCATCCGACAGTTGTTGGCGATCATGTTCGCATCGGTAGCGACACCATGTTGGTTGCTCCAGTAAATATTGGTGACGGGGCTTACACCGCCGCCGGTTCAGTAATTACTGAAGATGTTCCGCCTGGTGCGATCGGCGTTGGCCGATCTAAGCAACGGAATGTATTAGGTTGGGTCATGCGCAAGCGCGCTGGTTCCAAGTCAGCACAAGCAGCCGAAGCTAAAGAATCGAAAGGTAAGTAAATGAGCGAGATCCGGTTATCTTCTGAAAAGCGCTTACGACTTTTTGCCGGCCGTGGTTTCCCTGAGTTAGCCGATGAAGTAGCTGCCGAACTTGGAATTCCGTTAACCCCAACATCTGCTTACGACTTTGCTAATGGCGAAATATTTGTTCGCTTCGAAGAATCTGTTCGTGGTTGCGATGCTTTCGTAATTCAAAGCCACACCACTCCAGTTAATAAGCAGATCATGGAACAACTAATCATGGTCGATGCTTTGAAGCGCGCATCTGCAAAGCGCATCACTGTTGTTGCCCCGTTCTATGGTTACGCCCGCCAAGATAAAAAGAGTCGCGGTCGCGAACCAATTACTGCCCGACTAATGGCTGATCTCTTTAAGACTGCCGGCGCTGATCGTTTGATGTGCGTTGATTTACATACTTCCCAAATTCAAGGTTTCTTCGATGGCCCAGTTGATCACTTATTCGCATTGCCAATGTTGGCTAACTATGTTGGTAGCAAAGTTGATCGCAGTAAGTTAACTATTGTTTCACCAGACTCAGGTCGCGTTCGTGTTGCTGAACGTTGGTCAGATTTACTTGGTGGCTGCCCAATTGCGTTCATTCACAAAACTCGTGATCCACGTATTCCAAATGAATCAACTACCGGCCGCGTCGTTGGCGATGTGCAGGGTCAAACTTGCGTAGTTATCGATGACATGATCGACACAGCTGGCACCATTACTAAAGCAGTCGATGCACTCTTCGATGCGGGCGCAAAAGATGTAATTATTGCGGCCACACATGCGGTTTTCTCTGGCCCAGCCATCGAACGCCTAAAGGGTTCTCGTGCTTCAGAAGTTGTAATTACCAATACGTTGCCAATTACAGAGGATCAAAAATTTGATCGCTTAACCGTGCTTTCGATTGCCCCGCTACTTGGTCGGGCAATCCGTGAAGTATTTGAAGATGGCTCGGTTACCAGCCTCTTTGATGGTCATTCCTAAGCGCGATTTGCGCTTAACCACACCCATTCGCTAACCTTTGGCTCGTTCCGGCGAGGGTAAGAATTATTTCCGTAATCGACGGCGTAGGTTTTAATCCTGCTGGAACTTTTGTGAAGTAACCGAAAGTAAACCTGACAGGAGCAAAGAAAAATGGCTGAGATTTCAATCAATGGCGTTCGCCGTACTGAATTTGGTAAAGGCGCATCACGTCGTAATCGCCGCGATGGTTTAGTTCCTGCAGTTATTTACGGACACGGTGAAACACCTGCCCACGTAACACTTCCAGCACGCGAACTTGGCGTAGCGCTAAAGACTTCAAACGTTCTTCTGGACATTATTATTGATGGAACAACTGTTCTAACTTTGCCTAAGGCGGTTGTTCGGAACGCGCTTAAGGGAAACCTCGAGCACGTTGACCTAGTTTTGGTTCGCCGTGGCGAGCGCGTTGTTGTTGCTGTTCCAGTTCATACATCTGGCGAGCACGATCGCGACGGAATTCTTGAGCACGTTCACCACTCAATTGAAGTTGAAACCGAAGCAACATCTATCCCAAGCTTCTTTGAATTAGATCTAACCGGAATGGCTGCCGGAACATCTATGTATGCTGAAAGTGTTGCGCTTCCAGCTGGCGTAACTTTGGTATCTGATCCAAAGATGGTCGTAGTTCACCTTTCCGAGCGTTCAACTGCGGCTGAACCAGTTGCTGAAACTGCTGCCGCTGCTGCTGCTCCTGCTGCTGAAGAGAAGAAAGAGTCTTAATCGGTCGATCCCAATTCAGCTACTAATCTAGGGCTATGGATTTAACATGCTGTGGTTAGTAGTTGGGTTGGGCAATCCCGGCCCAGAATACGAAGCAACTCGCCATAACATCGGCCAATTAGTTGTTGATCAATTAGCAAAATCTAACTCTGCTAAATGGAGTTCTCACAAATCTCGTTGCGATATTGCTGAATTTAAATTGGGTGTTGGCATTGATGCAGCCTCAGTAGTTCTGGCTAAATCTAAGAGTTACATGAATGAATCTGGCGGCCCAGTTAAGGCATTAGCAAATTTTTATAAAGTAGAAGTCGCCAACATCATTGTTCTGCACGACGAGTTAGATATTCCATTTGCCGCAATTCGAAGCAAAGTAGCTGGCGGCGATAATGGCCACAACGGGCTTAAATCTCTGACCTCTTCTTTTGGTAGCGCTGATTATCTGCGCGTGCGCTTGGGAATTGGTCGCCCACCTGGCCAACAAGACCCTGGCGATTTTGTATTAAAGCAGTTTGCTTCGGCTGAAAAGAAAGAGCTAACCGACTTTATTTTGCGCGGCGCTGATTGTGTTGAATCGCTAATTACTCATGGGCTAGAACGCACCCAGTCAGCATTTAATAGCTAGCTCAGCCAGTGTTGCGTAAGCCAGCAGCCACACCGTTAATTGTTAGTAGCAGCGCACGAATCAAGAGTGGGTCAGCATCAGCGCCTTCAGTGCGCACTCGACTTAGCAAGTTTATTTGCAGCAAATGCATAGGGGATAAGTAAGCATCGCGGACTTGTAATGTGCGAGCAAGAATAGGTTGATCTTCGAGCAGAGATTTCTTCTTGGTTAGCAAGTTAATTTCAGCAACTGTTAACGCAAACTCAGCTTCAATATCAGCTAGGAAATGCTGTAATTCGGCGGGCACTAATTTTTCAACATAACGACGAGCCATAGCTAAATCAGTTTTCGCCAGCGTCATTTCAACATTACTAATAAAGGTATTGAAGAAGTGCCATTCTTTAAGCATGCGTGAAGCAACGTGGCCGTGACCGGCTTCGCGGGCAGCTTTTAAACCAGAGCCAACGCCATACCAGCCAGGCACAATCTGACGAGATTGGGTCCAACCAAATACCCATGGAATTGCGCGCAAACTACCTAAACCGCTAGATGCATCAGGGCGACGAGATGGCCGAGAGCCCAAGAAAAGATTTCCAAGTTGTTCAACGGGGGTAGAAGCGTAGAAATACGCAGGTAGTTCAGGATGGTCAACAAGTGATCGATATTTCACAAATGAGTTATCGCTAATTGACTGCATGCAGGCGTTCCAGCGATCAAGATCCGCAGGTGCTTGGCGAGGACCACGATTAAGCACGGTTGCTTCAAGAGCGGCAGCCAAAGTTAACTCAACGTTTTCACGGGCAAGAGAAGGTAGAGCGAACTTGTCACTAATGACTTCGCCTTGTTCAGTCATTTTAATTTCGCCATCAATTGAGCCCCAAGGCAGCGCAATTAGCGCTTCATACGTTGGGCCACCACCGCGACCAACAGAACCACCGCGGCCATGGAATAAACGTAAGCGAACTCCGTATTTCATAGCCACATCGCGCAAATTGCGTTGAGCGCGGTGAATTTCCCATTGGCTAGTTGCGATACCGGCATCTTTATTAGAATCGGAGTAACCCAACATGATTTCTTGAACATCCCCACGCAAAGTTAAGAGTTTGCGATATGTCGGATTGCTAAGAAGTTTTTCGAGAATTTCACCGGCAGCGCGGAGTTCGGCCACAGTTTCAAGAAGCGGCGCAAAACCAATACGGGCAAGGCTCTTATCAAGATCAACTAAACCGATATATTTTCCGAGAACCACGGCCGCTAATAAATCATCAGCACCCTTAGTCATCGAGACAATGTAGGTCTCAATCGCAGTTGACCCGAACCGATCAATAATTTCACCGATGGCGATGAAAGTATCTATGGTCTTTGCTGCATCAGCATCAAGGTTGCTTAGATCTGGTTTATTTGTGCTAGCTAACTCTGTGGCAAGTAATTCAAATTTTTGATCATGACTCTTATCTAGATATCCATCAACAAGACCTAATTGTGAAAGTACTTGATGATGAGCATCGGAATGTTCGCGAATATCCATGGTTGCGTGAGTTAAACCAAAAGTGCTGACCGTGCGAATTGTTCGTTCGAGTAAGCCAGTTGCGATTAACTCGCCACGATGGGCAAAAAGCGAATCGCGCATCAGCGTTAAGTCAGCTAATAACTCGGCAGTATCGCGGTAGTCACGATGGGGCACATGTGGGCCTTTAGCCGCATGGCGCATGCGCGTAAAAGCTAAACGATGCACGATTGCGGTAGCTTTCAATCGATAAGGCTCTTCGACATTTAGCCGCAAGAAGCGCTCCTCGAATTCTGGAATATGCAGTAAATCTCTTTCAATTGAGGCAGTTAGTTCAGGCGTTGCACCAACTATTCGAGTTGAAACCGAGAGCATCTGACGGAGTTCATCCATGGCTGCGATAGTTACTCGGATAGCGTGGCCGGCCTGTAGCACCAGTGCATCGCGGGTTACTTCGCCAGTGATATTTGGGTTTCCGTCTCGATCGCCACCGATCCAGTTTCCAAAGGAAAGTGGGCGAGCGGTAACTGGCACATCAATGCCTAAACGCTTCATTTGTATGGCGAAATCGTTAAGAACTTCAGGAACCGTTAATTTAAATAAATCGTCTAAGTAATAAAGCGCGTTCATTGCTTCATCAAGCGGTTCGGGGCGATCAAGGCGCAGCTCATCTGTTTGCCAAAGTAGATCAACCATTTCAGCTAGCTTGGCAACGCGTGCTGGAGAGTTGTTTTGATCTAGCAAAGTTGCGACTTTTCCTAATTTATTCAAAATAGAGCGACGGGCAGCTTCAGTTGGGTGCGCAGTGAAAACTGGACGCACCATTAACTCTGAAACCCATAGCGCTAAATCAGCATCGGAAAATTCGTGACCTGGCGTTTGTGCTTCTTTCGCAGCCAAGATGCGATCAGTAGCGCGAGTTAACCAGGATCCACTGGCGGCACGGGTATCCGCTAGAACACGAGCACGGTGAACTTGCTCTGCAACATTTGCTAAATGAAAGTAAGTACTAAATGCGCGCACTAATTGCACGGAATCTTCAACCGATAAATCTGAAAGTAATTCTCCGCCATCGCCTTCGCGCACAGCCTTACGCACTGCCTCAACTAAGTTGAGCAGTTCGACGCCTTCTTGGCGTACAAGGGTTTGGCCTAAGAGTTCGCCTAACTGGCGAACGTCATTACGCAACTCTGCGTCATCGGCCGAAAAGTTGCCTGACATGGGCGTAATCATCTCAGGTCTTTCCCAATCGCGATTACCGCACTCGTACTTGGCCAAGATAGAATTTCGCTAATTCGCCCCCTCCCACCTTTGGGAGTTGGGGCTTAACGGCATTTCGTAGCAGCTAAGGGGTGGGGGTTGTCATGCGTGGCTTATTAAATTCGCTTGCCGACTTCCCGGAATTCGTCGATGCGACTAGTGAAAATAATCTAAAGCGATCTCATAATCTGGTCACTCCGCCACCTAGCTTCCCATTTTTGATTGCTCAAATCGCCCAATCTAGGCCAGTTCTAGTCGTTAGCGGTTCTAGTCGAGGTGCAGAAGATATTGCGAGCGAGCTTAGAGATTTACATGATCGGGTACTTGAATTTCCAGCTTGGGAAACGCTGCCTCACGAACGATTGAGTCCTCGAAGCGACACTGTTGCCCGCCGAATTCAAACGTTAAACGAATTAGCGCATTCAGGTTCCGCGCTTAATCCAATCGTAATTACCCCAGTACGAGGTGTCATCCATCGCATCATTGCAGATTTAGCTAAGCAACCACTTCAATTTATTGAGCAAGGACAAGAGATTGCTTTAAGCGACTTGATTAAGCACTTAACTGATTTGGCTTATGTGCGAACTGACTTAGTTGAAAAACGTGGCGAGTTTGCAGTGCGCGGCGGAATCATTGATTTATTCTTGCCATTGACTAGACACCCAGTACGTATCGACTTCTTTGGTGATGAGATTGAAGAATTAAATTATTTTGAAGTATCTGGTCAACGCACATCGGAACCAGTTATCGGAAAACTTGAGATTTTTCCTTGCCGCGAACTTTTGTTAACGCAAGATATTCAAGTCAAAGCAAATGACCTCATTGCTAAGTTTCCGGCAGCTGCAGAAATGCTTGATCGCATGGCAGCTGGAATTGCCACCGAAGGCATGGAATCTCTCATTCCATTGTTAATCGAAGAGCAAGAAACTTTGCTCGATCGTATGCCTGCCAATACTGAAATTATTTTCCTAGACGAAGAACGAATTCGTTCTAGAGCAGCTGACCTGCTTTCTACCAACGAAGAATTTCTAGCTGCCTCGTGGTCGAACGCAGCTGTTGGCGCAGCTGCCCCGGTACACACTGGCATCGGCACTTATTTAGCTTGGGATGAACTAACCGAAAAGATAATTGCCTTAGGTCTTAATCGCCGCTCCCTTAATTCCTTTGGCTCAGATTTAAGTGAAAATACTGACTTTATGGCGATCTCGGCAATTGACCCTTTGCGTGGCGATATGGATCAATTATTGGCAGTGCTCGGAGAAGCTGTTTTAAACAACTTCAAGGTGATTTTCACAGCTAATGGGCATGGCATGGTTGAACGCTATGCCGGAATATTTCGAGGTGCTGATCTACCGGTCTATGTGGTCGATCAACTGCAGACAAAGCCAACTGCTGGGTTAATTCATATAACAACTACACCAATTACCTATGGCTTCTCTTACCCAAGTGCGCAGATACTCTTTATTACCGAACATGATTTAACTGGTAGTAAATCTCGCGTTAAAGATTCCGATCGTTTACCTTCGAAACGTAAACAAAGTGTTGATCCACTTGAGTTAAAAGCTGGCGATTTTGTAGTTCATGAACAACACGGTATTGGTCGCTATGTCGAAATGATTCAGCGTGAAACAGCTGGCATTGTTCGCGAGTATTTAATCATCGAGTATGCATCAGCAAAACGTGGCCAACCTGGTGATCGCATCTTTGTGCCAACTGATTCATTAGAACAAGTAAGTAAATACATTGGTGGCGAATCACCAACAGTTCACCGCCTTGGTAGTGGTGAATGGCAGAAAGCCAAAGGACGGGCACGAAAAGCAGTTCGCCAAATCGCAGGTGAGTTAATTCGACTTTATGCGGCACGAACAAGCGCTCCAGGTTTTGCGTTTTCACCAGATACGCCATGGCAGCGCGAACTCGAAGATGCGTTTTCTTATATTGAAACGCTCGATCAGTTAGCCACGATCGATGAAGTCAAGCGCGATATGGAACGCCCGTTTCCAATGGATCGCATTATTTGTGGCGATGTTGGCTACGGTAAAACCGAAATTGCGATTCGAGCTGCTTTCAAAGCTGTGCAAGATGGCAAGCAAGTTGCTGTACTTGTACCAACAACGTTGCTGGTGCAGCAGCACTACAAGACTTTCACCGAACGTTATTCCGGCTTCCCCATAACGGTCGCTGGCATGTCTCGCTTTAACACAGCGAAAGAAAGCAAAGAGATCACTCAGGGGCTGGGCGAGGGGGCTATTGATGTTGTTATCGGAACTCATCGAATCCTCTCGAATGATGTGATTTTTAAGGATTTAGGGCTGGTTATCGTTGATGAAGAGCAGCGTTTTGGCGTTGAACAGAAAGAATCGCTAAAGAAATTGCGCACCACCGTCGATGTTCTTTCTATGTCAGCTACGCCAATTCCTCGCACGCTAGAAATGGCGGTTACTGGCATTCGCGAGATGTCGACGATCACCACACCGCCAGAAGAGCGACATCCGATCTTGACTTATGTCGGAGCTAGCGAAGATGCCCAAATCGCAGCAGCAATTCATCGCGAACTTTTGCGTGATGGCCAGATTTTCTATATTCATAATCGCGTTGAATCTATTGATCGCACTGCATCTCGTTTACAAGAGTTAGTACCCGAAGCTCGCATTCGAGTAGCACATGGCCAGATGAGTGAATCAATGTTAGAAGATGTAATTCTTGGATTCTGGAATCGTGATTTTGATGTTCTGGTTTGTACCACCATTGTGGAAAGTGGTCTGGATATTGCAAACGCAAATACTTTAATTGTGGAACGTGCCGATATGTTTGGTCTATCGCAACTTCATCAGTTACGTGGCCGAGTTGGTCGCGGTCGCGAACGTGCTTATGCCTATTTCCTCTACCCAGCAGACCAACCACTCTCAGAAATTGCGATTGATCGCTTGAAAACTATTGCTTCAAATACCGACCTTGGTGCTGGCATGCGAGTTGCGCTAAAGGATTTAGAAATTCGCGGGGCTGGCAATTTACTTGGCGGCGAACAATCGGGGCACATTGCAGATGTTGGTTTTGATCTTTATATGCGCATGGTTGGCGAGGCAGTTCAAGATTACAAAACTGGGATTATTGAAACTGAAGAACCAAATCATGAGTGCAAAATTGAAATTCCAATTAACGCGCACCTGCCCGAAGAATATGTTCCTGGTGAGCGACTACGGCTTGATCTCTATCGTCGCTTAGCTGATGTTCAAAGTGATGCCGATGTCGATTTAATAGCTGCTGAATTAATCGACCGGTTCGGTGAACTACCCGAAACTGCCCAAGCTCTGCTGGGCGTGGCAAAACTGCGAGCGTTGGCCAAGGGTCAAAAACTGCGCGAAGTCGTTATCTCGGGCAAATTTCTTCGCTTATCGCCGCTGACTTTGCCCGAATCACGCCAACTTCGCTTGGCCCGCGTTTATCCAGGGTCCATTTATAAGAGCGCAGCGAGCACAGTTCTAGTCGCTTTACCCAAAGCCGCCGCATGGAATCCGTCCGAAAGCACCTCAGTTATGGGGGATACTTCTACTCTGGCTTGGGTATCCGAAGCCGTAACCGAATTAGCGGCTAACCCGAAAGTGAGTACATCTTGAAAAAATTCACCGCAGTCACAATCGCCTCTGTTGCAGCAATCGCTCTTTTTCTAACTGGCTGCGGCACAGCGAGCATGGCCGCCACAATCGGAAGCACCAAGATTACGCAAGCAACGGTGCAGGCCAGCATTGATACCGTAATGGCTGAACGCGTTGGCGTTGACGCTACTCAGATGCAGTTAGAAACTGGCGAAGAATTAAATCGAAGCCAACTTCGTTTCCACTTATTCGCTGGCATCCTGAAAGCGGCCGCAAAAGATTCGAAAGTAACCGTTTCGAAGGCTGAGATTGATACTCGCCGCGAAGAAATCATTCAACAAGTTGGCGGCATAACTGAACTGCCTAAAGCTCTTGTTGGCGCTGGTATTGCTTCAACTGATTTTGATACTTATTTAGAAGCAGTTTTAAACTCTGAGAAAATTCAGAAGTCGTTAGTGGATTCAGGTACTCCTGATGCTGAAATTCCAACCAAGATGCAGGAAATTGTTGTCGCTACCGGTAAGAAAAACAAAGTAACAGTTAACCCTCGTTACGGCGTCTGGAATCCAGAAACTGCTGAAGTTACTGCAGCAGCAAGCGATGTTGTGTCACCTGCCGCTACTCCGGCCGGCTAATTAATTAGTTAGGTTAGATAAATGTCAGAACTTCTGCGCCTTGCGGAGGTAATGAATAAATTACGTTCGCCTGGTGGTTGTCCTTGGGATGCCGAACAGACGCACGAATCGTTGATTAAATATCTGCTTGAAGAGTCGTACGAATTTATTGATGCTGTCGAAACCAATGATCGTGCGGGCTTACAAGAAGAACTTGGCGACTTGCTGCTTCAAGTTTATTTCCATGCTCGTATTGCCCAAGATGACCCACAGAATCCATTTACGATTGAAGATGTTGCGCGCGGTATCTCAGACAAATTGATTAATCGGCACCCACATGTTTTTGCAGGCGTCGAGGTTTCCGGTGTTGCTGAGGTTATTTCCAATTGGGAAGAGATTAAGGCTGCTGAAAAGGGACGAACTTCAGCTATTGATGGCGTCGCCCTTTCGCAGCCTTCGCTGCCCTTGATTTCAAAGCTCTTACATCGTGCTGAAAAATATGGAGTTTCCTTAGACCTGCCTACGGCACAGGTTAATGATGCTGAAATGGCAGTAGAACAAATACTTGCGATCGCAGCATGGGCCAGCGCCAACGAAATCGATCTTGATTCTTTGCTACGCCAGCGGGCACGCGCTCTAATGGCGCAGATCCAAAGCAATGAAGCGCGGTAGACTTCACTCCTGAGTTCAGCGCTGATCTCTCTAGTTAATTTCAATATGTAGTAATTAGTAATTAGGAGGCCATCATGGCAATTATCGAAGCGCTCGGCGCCCGCGAAATTCTAGATTCCCGCGGAAACCCAACTGTTGAAGTCGAAATTCAATTAGAAGATGGCACCCAAGCACGTGCCGCAGTTCCAAGTGGTGCATCAACTGGTGCATTCGAAGCCTCTGAACTTCGCGACGGTGGCACCCGCTACTTAGGTAAAGGTGTTGAAAAAGCTGTCGCATTTGTAAATGATGAAATCGGGCCAAACATTATTGGTTTCGATGCACAAGACCAACGCATTATTGATAGCGCCATGATTTCACTTGATGGCACTGCAAATAAATCTCGTTTAGGTGCGAATGCAATTCTTGGTGTTTCACTTGCGGTTGCTAAAGCATCTGCTGAAAGTGCTGACCTCTCACTTTTCCGCTACCTCGGTGGCCCAAATGCGCACTTGCTACCAGTGCCAATGATGAACATTCTTAATGGTGGCGCACACGCAGACACCAATGTTGATATTCAAGAGTTTATGGTTGCGCCAATTGGTGCGCCAACATTCCGTGAATCACTTCGCTGGGGCGCCGAGATTTATCACGCATTAAAGTCAGTGCTAAAGCAACGCGGTCTAGCAACTAGCGTTGGCGATGAAGGTGGCTTCGCACCAAACCTTGATAGCAACCGCGCTGCCCTTGATCTGATTCTTGAGGCAATCACTAAGGCCGGCTTTAAGCCAGGCACAGATATCGCACTTGCGATGGATGTTGCGGCGACTGAATTCCACGAAAACGGTCAATATAAGTTCGAAGGTTCACTGCGATCCTCAGGTGAAATGATCGCTTATTACACCGATCTCGTTAATTCATATCCAATCGTTTCAATCGAAGACCCACTAAATGAAGAAGATTGGGCTGGTTGGGCCGAGATGACAAGCGTGCTTGGCTCTCGCATTCAAATCGTGGGCGATGACCTATTTGTTACTAACCCAGAGCGCCTAGCTAAGGGAATCGCAACTAATACTGCGAACGCACTTCTAGTTAAGGTAAACCAAATCGGAACCCTCACTGAAACGCTTGATGCAGTTTCAATGGCGCAACATGCTAATTACCGCAGCATGTTGTCACACCGTTCAGGTGAAACCGAAGACACCACAATTGCCGATTTAGCGGTTGCTACTAACTGTGGTCAGATTAAGACAGGTGCTCCAGCTCGTTCTGAACGTGTAGCAAAGTACAACCAATTGCTACGCATCGAAGAAGAGCTAGCAAGTGGCGCTAAGTATGCAGGCCGTGGGGCATTCCCACGCTTTAAGGCATAAGCGAACTTAACTCATGGCCCGTCGTCGTTTAAACTTTAATCGTCGACGCAATACCAATAGTCGCGCGCTGGTGCTGGGCTTCTTTCTTTTCTTTTTAGCCCTCACCATTGCACCTCCCGTGCAACACTATTTTTCACAGCGTGCTGAGATCAGTGCGGTTAAGGCCCAGATCAAAGCAGGTGAGTCTGCAGTGGCTGAAGCTCGCAAAGAACTCGAACTTTGGCGCGACCCTGAGTATGTAAAGTCACAAGCTCGTGCTCGCCTGCATTTTGTTTTGCCAGGTGAACGTCAATACATAGTTACCGATGCAACAACGCAGGCTGAGCAGAATAAAACTGATGTTGCTAATAACATTCCAGTTGGCTTGCCTTGGTATAACCGCTTAATTGCATCAATTACTGAAACCGGCGCTAATTAATGTCTGAACGCGAAGTATCGCAAGACGATTTAGCTGTCATCGAAGCCCAATTGGGCCGCACCCCGCGCGATGTTCACGCCATTGGCTATCGCTGCCCATGTGGCAAACCAGCAGTCGTTGAAACTCCACCACGTCTTGGCGATGGCACTCCGTTTCCAACTTACTTTTATGCCACTTGCCCACGATTAACTGGCGCTATCTCGACCCTTGAATCAACTGGCTTAATGGGCGAGATGAATGAGCGTTTAGCAACTGATGCGGAATTAGCTGGGGCATATGCAGCTGCGCACGAAGATTACTTAGCAGCGCGAGCAGTTCTAAAAGTGTCTGTGCCAGAAGTCGAAGGCATTAGCGCTGGCGGTATGCCCGATCGCGTTAAGTGCTTACACTCATTAGTCGCACACTCTCTATGCGCTGGCCCAGATGTGAATCCATTAGGCGACGAAGCGTTGGCAAAATTGCCGCAGTGGTGGAAAGATCAACCTTGTAGCATCACGGAAAATGTAAAGGCAAACTAATGCGCGTAGGTGTTGTTGATTGCGGCACTAATTCAATTCGGTTACTTATCGCCGATATCGAAAGTGGTAACTTCCGCGAAGTAACTCGCCAGATGAAGGTCGTTCGGCTTGGTCAAGGTGTTGATGAAACTAATCAATTCCACCCCGATGCAATTTCCCGCACCTTCGCAGCAGTTGATCTATATGCAGCTGAAATCACTCGCCGCGGCGTTGAGAAAATACGCTTCTGCGCAACAAGTGCCACACGAGATGCACTAAACCGAAACGTATTCGTCGATGGCGTCAAAGAACGCTTAGGCATTGAACCCGAAGTAATTTCAGGCGATGAAGAAGCTCGACTTTCCTTCGCTGGTGCAACTCGCGAATTTAGCCGTGTGGATGGCCCATTCCTAGTTGTTGATATCGGTGGTGGCTCAACTGAATTTGTTCTCGGCACCGACTCAGTAGAGAGTGCAATCAGCGTCAATATTGGCTGCGTTCGCATGACTGAGCGCCATTTTCACAACGATCCACCGACTGCCGATGAAATAACAATCGCTCGAAGTGATATTCAGAATGCGATTGATATTGCCTCTGCCAGCGTAGATATTAAGAGTGCCAAGACTTTAGTTTGCGTAGCTGGCACAGCAACAACTGTTGCCGCCGCAGCGCTTAACTTGCCGGAATATGATCGTCACGCAATTCACCTTTCGCGCATCTCTGCCGATCAAGTACATGCTGTTAGCGACAAGTTCTTAACAATGACTCGTGATGAGCGAGCCGCTCTTGGTTATATGCACCCAGGTCGCGTAGATGTAATTACAGCGGGTTCGTTAGTACTTTCTAAAATAGTAAAAGCAACTGGCGCTAAAGAATTCGTTGCCTCTGAAAACGATATTCTCGATGGAATGGCTTGGTCGCTTGCCAAGTAAGAAACTTGCGCAAAGTGTAAAAACTTTGCCGCTGCTAGAAAAGAAAATCATTGCTTGTCGAGATTGCCCACGCTTAGTTGATTGGCGCGAAGAAGTTGCCCTAACAAAACGCAAGGCTTATCAAGATGAAAAATACTGGGGTAAAGCTGTACCTGGTTTTGGTTCAACCAAACCGAAGTTAATGATTGTTGGTTTAGCACCAGGCGCTCATGGTGCTAATCGCACTGGTCGCATCTTCACTGGTGATCCATCTGGTGATTGGCTCTATGGTTCACTACATCGTTTAGGTATTGCCAAGATTGCAACTAGCACTGCGCGCGACGATGGCCAAGAACTTCGTGAAACTAGAATTTCAATGGCAGTACGTTGCGCACCACCAGAAAACAAGCCAACAACACAAGAGCGCTATGAATGCTCACCCTGGTTTTTACGCGAACTAGAACTATCTCTGCCAACTACAAGAGCATTTGTGGCCCTCGGAAACTTTGCTTGGGTCGCACTCTTTGCCGCACTTGCCGAATTAGGTCACCCGGTAAAACGAGCCAAGTTTGGCCATGGGGCAGAGGTTAAATATGAGCACAATGGCGTGAAGTACCTAATAATGGCTAGTTTCCACCCCAGCCAGCAGAACACTTTCACTGGAAAGCTCACCAAACCAATGTTGGATTCAGTACTCAAAAAAGCAGGTAGATTTGCCCACGTTCTTCGTTAGTTTGCGCTGACGAGAAAGATTTATCGCATGGCCCCGATAGCCCAATGGCAGAGGCAGAGGACTTAAAATCCTCCCAGTGTGGGTTCGACCCCCACTCGGGGCACAGCTAAAACTGCGCTCAGGAACCGTTAGAACAGATTCCACTGTTACGATTTTGACATGAAAAAATCATTCATTCTATTTTTAATGATTTTCACTTTAGCAGGAAATTCCATTGTGCCGGCACATGCTCAAGAAAAGAAATTTTCCTGTACTGGTGGCACATACTCAGTCGACACCTCATCAGGAGAGTTAAGAGATGCGCGCGGATGTACTGGAAGCTTAACTATAGATAATTCAGTTAGGTCAATTGGATATCAAGCATTTATGAGCAGTGAATTAACTTCAATTGTTCTTCCTAGCACGGTTACAAGTATTGATGGATTTTCATTTGCGTTTACCAAGAAATTGAAGACAATAGTAATCCCAGAGTCTGTCACAAAAATTGGTTACAACGCATTCTATGGAACAGGTTTGACTTCAATCGACATTCCAGGCCCATTACTCGTAATAGAGAGTTTATCTTTCGCTTACAGTAACTTAGCTTCTATTGGCATTCCAAGAACCGTGAAAACGATCGAAATGTCAGCGTTTGTTGGCAATCCAAATCTAACCGTGATTGATATTCCTGACACCGTCGTGTATTTGCAGTCGGGCGTATTTGATAAAGAGATTAAGTCAATCATTTACTGCGGTTCCGCATTTTATGGTCTTCCGGTAGCGCCCACTTGTCCACCTGAGAGAAAAGCGATAATTGAGGCGGCCGCGTTGGCAAAGGCCGCTGCAGATAAGGCTGCAGAAGAGGCTGCCGCCGAAAAAGCGTTTTCTGAACTCAAAACCTTCCCGTGCGGATCAGGAGGAACCTATTCTGTAAGGCCATATACTTCTTTTTTCGGTGATGGTATTGAAATCGTAGGTCACCGAAACTGTTCTGGTTCCGTGGTTATTGACCGAAGCGTTACAAAAATCAGATCGAGTGCATTTGAGGGCTCGTTAATTACTGACATTTTTATTCCAGACACCGTTAAATACATAGACTCGTGGGCATTCAAAGACACATCGCAACTCAAAAAAGTAAGATTTCCAGATTATTTAGACGAGATACCGTTGGGGATTTTTAAAGGCTCTAGTATCGAGGAAATTCAAATCCCAGAATCTACGCGCAAGGTGGCGTTCTATGCGTTTAATGGCTCGATGATAAAAAAGTTTGACTACTGCGGTTCAGAAACAATTTATGATGGTCAATATAAAAAAGTTATCCCTTTTTGTCAAGAAAAAATTGATGCAGCAGCTGCGGCATGGGAGGCCGATTATCAAAGACAGCAAGAAGCTGACAAGATAACTATTACCTGCAAAAAAGGTTCTTCGACTAAGAAAATTTTCGGGCTCTCACCAAAGTGCCCCAAAGGATATGTAAAGGTTGTCCCGATCGCCCGATGTACGAAGAGCGAGATATCTACTTTTAATGACGTAAATATGGCAATGAGCAGCCTTGTGTTTTCATTTTATGACGCAGGGGATGTATTTCCATATATAAACAAAGCAAAGAAGGCTACCAAGAATAAAACTTTATTGGCCTTGTATGTGAAATTAGAATCGGCAATAGAAGCAGGTGGCCAAGGTAGAAGTGGTAAGTCAAGAGAGGCTTGGAAAACTTTAGAGTCAAAAATCTTATATAACCGTTGCTAAATTTTAAGTTTCTCTCTACTGCCCGGTTAGCTAGCGTGGTTAAACGCCAACACAGGCGTAATGACTCACAATTACGCTTAAAATTTGCTGAGACTCGGCTCATTCGAGCACTTATGGCTTGCCTGAAATATCTGGTGCCGTAACATTGTTCCCACTAGGGCTGGGGATTCCAGCTCTTTTCGCACTAGAGAGTGAGTACAAAAGTATGCGTAGTTCAAACCCTGTTCTTGGACGGGCGTTTAATAATCGTGGTTATGCCTCAATGGGTAATACAACCGCGGCTACCACACCAGAGAGTTTAGAAAACCTCTATAACGCACCCGCTGCATCACCACTTCAAACAGGTCGTATGACTATTGAAGATGTTGTTGCACGCACTTCAATTTTATTCGGCATCTTGGTTGTTGTTGGTGCTATCTCATGGACTGCAGACCTAGGTGGCGGCGCACTAATGCTCGGCTTCCTTGGTGGATTTGTTCTAGCGATAGTTAATACCTTCAGCCAGAAGATTCGCCCAGGTTTGATCATGGCTTATGCCGCTTTCCAAGGTTTAGCTCTTGGAACACTAAGTCGTGTTTTCAATGAAGTTTATCCAGGAATTGTAAGTCAGGCAGTAATCGGAACTCTTTGCGCATTTGCTGGAATGCTCTTTGCCTACAGCAGTGGAAAAATTCGCGTAACACCAAAATTCACTCGCGTGATTTTGGGTGCCGCAATCGGTTATTTTGCTCTTGCCTTAGTAAGTCTGGTTATGTCATTTACTGGAAATTCAGGCGGCCTATACGGCGTAACTGGTTTCGGTCCACTGCTCGCAATTGCTGGTGTTGGTCTGGCTAGCTTCTTCCTGGTTCTTGATTTCGATCAAATTCAAAAGGGAATCGCAGCTGGTGCACCACAAGAAGAATCATGGCGTGCTGGATTTGGCCTAATGGTTACGATCGTTTGGCTATATCTAGAAATATTGCGCTTGATTTCAATCTTGCGTGGCGATGACTAGTTAATTATCGTTAAGTGAAATGGTCGGCTCATGTGAGCCGGCCATTTTTCTTGTCTCAGGCAAGCGCGAACCCAAGATGAGAACTATCGAGAAAATTATTGCGGTAGCAGCAAAAGCAGCACGGAATGAGTAGATATCTGAAATCGCGCCCACCACGATTGGGCCAACGATCATGCCGGCATCTCCAGACATCTGGAAAACACCGATTACTTTGCCGCCTTTGCCCTTAATAACATCGCCCACGATGCTGCCAGGCGCTGTAGCTAAGAAAGCACCGCCAATACCCAATATCGATACCGAGACTAGAAACATCCAAATATTAATTGAAAAAGTTAAGCCAAGAATTCCGAACATTATGATGTAGCCACCCAGCATTACAACTCGCTTGCGGCCTTTCTCATCGGAAATTCGACCAGCCTTCATAAGTAGCAACCCTTGGAAGAGGGCAGCAAGTGCAAATCCATAACCAACGTAAGCGGCGGTCGAATTTAGGCTTTCAGTTACAAAAAGTGGCAAGATCGATGAACGCATTCCAAAAAGTGCCCAAGCAGAAATAAATGAAAGTATCAAGGCAATGCGATATGCCGGAATCTGCATGGCTTCCTTGAGGGTAATTGCATCTTGAAGATCTACTTTCGATTCGCCCTTAGCTGCCTCTGCTCTACCTAAATAGATATACCCAATACTTCCAGCAATGATCAGCAGAAAAGCGTAGGCAAAAAATGGCGCTCGCAAGGAAATTGTTGCTAGTGCTCCACCAACGGCCGGACCAGTTATTCCGCCAATCAAAAATGAACCTTGAAAAACTGAAAGCGCACGAGCACGGTGTGCGTCATCGACGGCTCGAAAGATTAAGGAACTAGAGGCAACTGAAAACATTGAAGAACCCAAACCACCAGCAGAGCGGAATGCTAAAAGTTGGGGGTAGTTCTGCGCTAAACCAGTTAGAACTGTAAAGAATGCCACCATAAAAATACCAAAACTATAAACATTTCTTTCACCGAAACGATCTACAAACTTGCCTGAGATCATCCCGGAAGAGAAACGTGCAAATGCAAATACCGAAACAACTAAGCCGACCGCTGTGTTGTTAACGCCAAAGGACTTAGCAAATACCGGAATGGCTGGAAAAACGATACCGAAGCCCAAAGCCACAAAGAACGAGGCAATAATTACTACTTGGACTTCTCGAGGAAATCCAGAAACTGGTGATTTTAGGCGACTAACCAAGACTATCGCCGATTGCTTCTTCTTTGGCTTCCTTAAATTGCATAGTTGTGCGTAGTGGAACTTCTCGCAACTTAAAGGCAAAGTAGATTCCGATAGAAATTACTGGGGCAGCTACCAGGAAAACTACATTGAAACTATTTACAAAAGATTGCAGAACAGTTTGTTGAATCATTGGTGGCAAATCAGCCAAGATTGCCGTGTTATTAGTGACGCCTTCTAGTTTGGTGGCATCAAAGCCAACAACTGCCGCTGGGTTGCTTGCGCCTAAATCTGCGAAATCTTTTGCTAAGTAATGTCCTAATCGGTTGGTCAAAATACTGCCAAATATTGCCGCACCAAAAACGCTGCCAAGTGATCTAAAGAAAGTATTCGATGTCGTTGCGACACCAAGCTCCTTGAAATCAATTGAATTTTGAAGCGCTATAACCAGAGTCTGCATCGACAGACCTAAACCCATACCAACCATTGCCGCAAAAATTGCTATTTGCCAATAAGGGGTATCAACGCCAAGTGTGGTCATCAGCGCTAAACCAACGGTCATAATAATTGTTCCAGCAATTGGAAACTTCTTATATTTACCAGTTTTGGTAATTGCCTTACCGCTGAAGATAGAAGTTATAACAATTCCTAACATCAATGGAATCAACTTTAAGCCAGCAGATGAAGGACTTTCACCTTGAACTACTTGTAAATAAAGTGGCAACATGATGATTGCCCCAAACATTCCAGCGCCAACAATGAAACCTAAAATTGAGGTTACGTTAAAGGTGTGATTCTTAAAGAGACTAAGCGGCAAAATAGGTTCGACTGCTTGAGATTCCCAGCGCAAGAACAGCAAGGTCAGAATTAATCCGGAAGTCAATGAGATAACCGTTCTTGGGTCGGACCAGCCATCTTGAGGGCCGTAGATTGATACGCCCAGCAGTGTTGCAGAAACTGCCAAGACCATTAGGACTGAACCTACGTAATCGATCTTATGCTCTCGACGCACCTTTGGAATATGTAGAACAGCAGAGGTAATAATCATGGCTGCGATACCAAACGGAAGATTGATGTAGAAAATCCAACGCCATCCGGTAATTCCTAAAATTTTATCTTGATCCGAGAAGAAACCTCCGAGTAGCGGGCCGGCAACAGATGCCAGACCCCAGACCGCACCAAAATATCCTTGATAACGGCCGCGTTCGCGTGGCGGAACTATGTCGCCGATGATTACGAAAGTCAGCGCCATCAATCCGCCACCGCCCAGACCCTGCAGAGCTCTGGTTGCGATTAGCTGCTCCATATTGGTTGAAGCACCAGCTAAGAATGAACCTAGTAAAAAGGTAACGATCGCGAATTGGAAAACAATTCGGCGACCATACAAATCAGAAATTTTTCCGTAAAGCGGGGTAGAAGCTGTGGAAGTGAGTAAGTAAGCAGTTACCACCCAGGTGTAATGCTCTAACCCGTTGAATTCTTCAACAATACTTTTTAAAGCTGCCGAAACAATTGTTTGATCTAGCGCTGCCAGCAGCATGCCGGTCATTAAACCTGAAAGAATTATCATGATTTCTTTATGGGTATGAACTTTTCCTTGCTGACTTTCGGACATTTTTGCCTTTCCAGCATAATTTCTTACATTGAATCAAATTCGATTCTTGGCTTCAAAGCCTTTAACGCGGTAAGTTTACTCTGTGAAATCAGTTATCGCGGAGAACCTAGTAAAAACCTATCGCAAAGGCGAAGTCAAAGCTCTCGATGGGTTATCGCTAGATGTCGAAGAAGGCACTGTTTTAGGCGTACTTGGGCCTAATGGTGCTGGCAAAACAACTACTGTGAGAATTCTCGCAACCTTGTTAAAACCAGATTCCGGACATGCCACTGTTGCAGGTATCGATGTTGTTAAGCATCCTGACAAAGTACGCGAACAAATTGGATTATCAGGTCAATATGCAGCCGTAGACGAAACTCTAACTGGGTGGGATAACTTGGTGATGTTTGGTCGGTTGTATCACTTAGGTCGTCAATCATCCATTGATCGTGCCAATGAATTAATTGAACGCTTTGATTTAACCGAAGCAGCACGTCGCCCCATCAAAACCTATTCAGGTGGAATGCGTCGTCGCCTTGATTTAGCTGCATCTCTTATCGTTAAGCCAAAGATCTTGTTCTTAGATGAACCAACAACTGGTCTAGATCCACGCGGTCGTCAGGACATGTGGGGAGTGATCCAAGAGTTAGTAAAAGGTGGTGTAACACTTTTGCTGACAACTCAGTACTTAGAAGAAGCTGATCAATTGGCAGATGAGATCGCAGTGATTGATCGCGGAACTGTTATTGCGCGAGGTACTTCAGATTCATTGAAAAAGCAGGTTGGTGGAGAGCGTTTAGAGATAACTGTCGAGCCAGCAGACCTTGGTAAGGCACAAGAGATTGTCGCAAAGATCAGTGGTCATGCGACCCACGTTGATCTGCGAACAGTTAGTGCGCCCGTGCTTCATGGCTCAAAGGATCTTATGCAGGCTTTGCGAGCTATGGATGAAGCCAAGATTCATCCGTTAGATATTGGTTTAAAGCGCCCTTCTTTAGATGACGTATTTTTGTCACTCACAGGACATGTTGCAGAAGAGACAGTTGTAGAACCTATTGGCAAGAAGAAGAGAGGCGGCAAGAAGTGAAAAATGCGATTCATGATTCATTAGTCATTACAAAGCGCCAGCTTCTTCAATTAGCACGTGTGCCTGAACTTTTAGTTTTCTCAACTATTCAGCCAGTGATGTTCGTTTTATTGTTCCGCTATGTCTTTGGCGGATCAATTGATTCAGGTCAGCCTGGCGGATATGTGCAGCTTTTGATGCCTGGAATCTTCGTTCAAACGGTTGCCTTTACCTTGGCTTCAACGGCAATCGGGCTAGCAGAAGACATGAAGAAAGGTTTGATCGATCGCTTTCGATCTCTGCCTATCTCTCGTGGTGCGGTAATCATTGGTCGTACATTTGGTGACGCTCTTCTTAATATTTTGGTTCTAGCCGTGATGGCACTTGCTGGCTACGCCGTTGGATGGCGTCCAACCTCAGGGATTGTGCAGACCACCCTTGCTTTCGTGTTTCTCTTTATGTTTGGTTACGCACTTTCCTGGATTGGAATCTTGGTTGGTCTCTCGGTGAAAGAAGCCCGCACCGTCCAAAGCGTTGGTTTCTTAGTTACCTTCCCTTTGACCTTCTTATCTAATGCTTTTGCACCAACAACTGGAATGCCAAGAGCGCTGCAGTACTTTGCAGAGTGGAATCCAGTGTCAACGATGGTGGCTGCCTGCCGTCAGTTGTTTGGTCTAAAAAATGAGTTTGGTGCGACAGCTAACTCTTGGCCAAGCCAACACCCGCTTGAGACTTCACTGTTGTATATGGTGATTTTGATGGCGATCTTTATTCCGTTGAGTATTAGAAAATATAAAAACTACTCAAACTGATCAAGCGAAGAACTCAGCGCCCAAAATCTCGACCGAAATGCTCTTGCCATTAGGCAAGGTGTATGAAACTTTGTCACCGATTTTTGCGCCAAGCACGGCAGAACCAAGCGGTGACTTTTCACTATAAACATCGAGATCATCGGTCGCGATTTCGCGCGAACCAAGTAAGAATCTCATTTCATCATCGGCCACGATTGCGCTAACAATCATGCCGGCACCAACAACACCGTCAGCACTTGCTGGTGGCGCACCAATAGTTGCATTCTCAAGCATCTGCTTTAACTGGCGAATACGCGCTTCGATCTTGCCTTGCTCATCGCGCGCAGCGTGGTAACCGCCATTTTCTTTTAAATCACCTTCGGCGCGAGCAGCTTCGATCTTTTTAATAACTTCTGTGCGGCCTACAGTTTCGAGGCTTGCTAGTTCAGCAGCCAAGCGATCAGCTGCTTCTTGCGTTAACCAGGTCTGTGCACTCATAAGGAGAAAGGGTAGTGCAGTTTAAAGACAGCGTAAAACGGTGGCTGTGGCAGCCAGATTACGCGTAGGAATAGTGGTGCTGCGATCGATATAGCCCTGGCCGGCGGGAATTACATCATCGATTTGACCAACAATTAACTTGTCAAAGTCGCGAGCTACCAGAGTGCAAGTTAACTCGCGGTCTACATCGCGGCGGGTAGCTTCAAAACGAATTACCGTTTCGCGATCATTGCTAACTGTGAATGAAATCAATCTGAAGGTTATCTCTGGGCGAGCATGATGCAACCCGGCCCAAAGCAACCAGATGATGCCTCCCACCAAAATCACAGCGGCGACTGGTCGCCAACGAGAAGCAGGCTTTATGCCATACCGATCGTTGTAATCGAAGTCATTAGCCATAAGAGTATTCTCTCTTATTAATCAGTAAGATCAAGTCCTAACGATTAGCAAAGGAATAGTTATGAAAGATGTAGAAATTGGTGCAGCTGGCTCATTAACTATGATCGTTTTATGTACTGCCATGGTACTTTTGATGCGTAGCTTCTATAAGCGCTATACCCGTATGCAGAAACGTAGCGAGGACGAAGCGAATTAAGCTGTACGAACGCATTCTTGCTGTTCTGGGAGTGGTGCTAATAGCCGGAGCATTTATCGGGCTAGGAAATTGGCAATTAGATCGAGCACAAGAATTAAAAGCTTCAACTAAAACTGTTGTAACCGTTACTGAACCTGTTGAACTGACAACGCTAGCAAAACCTCGGGTAACTATTGATGCGAGAAACTTCATAAAAAACGTTTCAACTGAAGGCAACTACGTTGCAACTTTTAAAAGTGATAACCAAGTTTCCGATGGGGTAGCAGCGAGTGCCTGGGAAGTTAGCGTCTTACAAGTTGATGCTAACTCTGCGATTTTGGTAGTCCGCGGGCTTTGGTCTGATCGGTTAACTAAACCGCAGATAGCAGTGTCGCAAAAAGTTTCGGTGACTGGCGTTCTACAACCTAGCCAAAGCACTGATCGCGGCCCTAACTCGACTGATAATTTAGCTCGCGTCGATAGCACCCTCTTATTAACTAAAGCTGGTCTTTCCGACTTTGATCTATACGACGGTTTTATCTTGGCCAATTCCGAAATCGTTGATGGCACCAAGATCGAACGCACCCGCCTTGAGATTGGGGTCGATAATTCCAAGGTGCCCGGCTATTACTGGCAGCACATCTCTTATGTCGTCATCTGGTGGATCATGGCCGCTTTGGTGCTTTACCTTCCCTTCTATCGTCGTAGAGTTGCCTCATGAGCCCAGATTCATCAATGTCCGGTGTAGTTAAACGCTTTCGAACCATGGCGATTTTGGCCGGAATTATGTCGCTCTTACTCTGGTTTGTTGATCTGCCAGTGGCCTATTTATTCGATAACGAGAGTTGGAAAACGAAAGTCGCCTGGATTCCCTTCGTACACGGTTGGATCTATGCGATTTATGTTCTAACCGCCCTGCAATTCGCGAGCAAAGCGAAATGGCCACTGATGAAGATGCTCGGCTTGATCTTGGCTGGAACTTTGCCAGTTGCTTCGCTAATCATGGAGCGAAAAGTTGTATCGCAGTATTCGTAACTTCATTAAATCGCTGCTGTATCCGATCTATGAACATCGGCTTGTACGAGATTTAGATTTCAGCCAAACCCCGCATCATGTCGGCGTAATTCTCGACGGTAATCGCCGCTTCGCCAAAGCCAATTCAGAAAGTTTGGGCGGCTCAACGCCTGCGCATGGCCACCAAGCTGGTGCAAATAAGATCGTGGAATTCTTGGGCTGGTGCGAAGAAGCTGAAGTAAAAGTTGTAACCCTCTGGCTGCTATCAACTGATAATTTCAAACGAACCGATGAAGAGTTAAAAGCGTTACTCGAAATAATTGGCAATACCGTTGATGAGCTTTCCGCCACTGGCCGCTGGAATATCAAGGCAGTTGGCGCTTTGGATTTGTTACCCGAATGGCTGGCTACCAAGCTATCTTCACTTAAACCAATCCGCAGCGATGGTCTAGAAGTCAATGTGGCAGTTAGTTATGGTGGTCGTCGCGAAATTGTTGATGCAGTTAAGAGTTATTTAACTGCCGAAAAAGATAATGGCCATGATTTATCAGTAGCTGCTGAGAACATCTCGGCAGATGAGATTGCTAAATATCTCTATACCGCTGGCCAACCTGACCCCGAGCTATTGATTAGAACATCGGGCGAGCAACGCCTCGGCGGTTTCTTACTTTGGCAGAGCGCGCAATCTGAATACTATTTCTGCGAAGCTTATTGGCCAGATTTCCGTCGAGTAGATTTCTTGCGAGCTCTTCGCTCCTACTCAACTCGACATCGTCGCCTAGGTAAGTAAGTCATCTAGATTTAACTTAGGTTGACCGCGTGTCGAAAGCGCTTTGGATATTTTCAGTTCTAGCGTTTGCTCATCGCCTATAACAATTAAATATGACCTCTACTTGTACTTGAAATGCGAGGAATTTCTTGAGCGCTGCGGATAGAAAAACTTATGTCCTAGATACCAGCGTTCTGCTCGCCGATCCGGCGGCGTTAGGCCGATTTGCTGAACATGAGGTCATCATTCCCGTGGCGG
>Ga0208485_1000112_pt1 | contig 26027 bp, 23 predicted proteins | sample LakMenEpi27Jul12_FD_150707 | JGI IMG/M metagenome (GOLD analysis project Ga0208485, IMG submission 150707) | Freshwater microbial communities from Lake Mendota, WI - 17JUL2012 deep hole epilimnion (SPAdes) | ecosystem: Environmental > Aquatic > Freshwater > Lentic | place: Lake Mendota, Madison... | reverse complement strand
TGCCTGATGCGCCGAAATCAGAATCATCTGGGTGGGCATTAACAACGAGAACTCGCTTGATCTCACTATCGGCGATCGGTTCCATGAATCTACTCCCTTAAAGAATTCTGTCGTCGTAGCCTAATAGACTGCGCGCCATGAGCAGCACTGAAAACAGCAATGACCCATTGATTGCGGGGCTTAATCCGCAACAGGCCGCTGCTGTAATTCATGCGGGTGGGCCACTTCTGATTGTGGCGGGTGCTGGTTCGGGTAAGACTCGAGTCTTAACTCGGCGCATTGCGTATTTGATGGCCAGACGAAATGCGACGCCATATTCAATTCTGGCTATCACTTTCACTAACAAAGCTGCTGGCGAAATGAAGGAACGCGTTAAAGAGCTAGTTGGACCAATTGCGCAATCTATGTGGGTTTCAACTTTTCACTCTGCTTGCGTGCGAATCTTGCGCCAAGAAGCTGCCCGATTGGGTTACAGCAATTCCTTTTCAATTTATGATTCCGCCGACAGTTTGCGCTTGATCACCATTGTTTCAAAGGATTTAAATCTTGATCCAAAGCGATATCCGCCTCGCCAGTTTCAATCAGTTATCAGTAATGCCAAGAACGAGTTATTGGGGCCAGCTGATTACTTAAATGCGGCAACTAATCAATTTCAAGAAGTTGTGGCCGATGTTTACTCGCTCTATCAACGTCGTTTGCAGCAATCCAATGCGATGGATTTCGATGATCTAATTTTAAAGACCGTCGAAGTTCTACAACGTTTTCCAGAAGCGAAAGCCCGCTACCGCTCGCGATTTCGCCATGTTTTAGTTGACGAGTATCAAGACACCAATCATGCGCAATACATTCTGGTGCGCGAGCTAGTTGGTAGCGAGCAAGAGGGTCTGCCGCCAGCTGAACTTTGCGTGGTAGGCGATGCCGACCAATCTATCTATGCCTTTCGAGGTGCCACGATTCGAAACATTATGCAGTTCGAACTTGATTACCCAAGCGCCACCACGATTTTGCTCGAACAAAACTATCGATCCACCCAAAATATTCTTAACGCCGCAAATGCGGTAATTACTCAGAATGAGTCCCGCAAAGAGAAAAACCTTTGGTCTCAAGCTGGCGCCGGCGCACCATTAGTTGGCTATGTTGCCGAGTCCGAACACGATGAAGCCGAATTTGTTAAAGATGAAGTTCGCTCACTTATGGATAAAGGTCTATCAACTCCAGGCCAAACGGCGGTTTTCTATCGCACTAATGCGCAATCACGAGTCTTTGAAGAAGTATTTATGCGGGCTGCCTTGCCTTACAAAGTAGTTGGTGGGCTGCGCTTCTATGAGCGCAAAGAAGTTAAGGATTTACTCAGCTATTTGCGAGTTATCGCAAACCCCGAAGATGAAGTTTCATTGCGCCGGGTAATTAATTATCCGAAGCGTGGAATCGGTGATCGAGCTCTTGAGATTCTCGAGTCGCATGCTAAATCTCGCGGTTACTCCTTCTGGGGTGGGTTAATTGCGGCCGCTGAAGCTCCAGAAATTCCACCTAAAGCTGCGCAATCAATTAACCAATTCACCGCCATGATTGGCGCGTTGACAGTTCTAGTTGAAGCAAAAGTTCGCCCTTCAGTAATTGTCGAAGCGGTACTTGAGCAATCTGGTTTGCTGGCAGAACTGGCAAATAGCACTGACCCCCAAGATGAGGTTCGCGTCGAGAATCTAAAGGAACTTTTGGCAGTTGCCATGGAATATGAAGAACGTCCCTTTGAAGAGTTAACTGAAGATGAAGAAATTTCGTTATCTGGTTTCCTTGAAAAAGTTTCGTTAGTTGCTGACTCAGATCAAATCCCCGACGGCGAAGACCACGGTGGGGTAGTGACTTTAATGACGCTACACACCGCTAAAGGCCTAGAATTTCCCACCGTGTTTTTAACCGGTATGGAAGATGGCATCTTTCCGCATTCTCGAACTCTCGGCGAAAAAGATGAGATCGAAGAAGAACGGCGATTGGCTTATGTAGGTTTAACTCGCGCGCAAGAGCGGTTGTTCATTTCACGTGCTGAATATCGTTCTTCTTGGGGAGCACCAAATTACAACCCACCTTCTAGATTCCTTGATGAGATTCCGGCCGAAGTCATTGAGTGGCGAAACCACAACGTGATATCTCCATCACAGTTTCGTAAGCCAAGAGTTGCGACTGCGCCACCACCGCGAGCAACTGGACGTAAAGCACCTTCTGGAATTTCTCTATCAGTTGGTGATCGTGTGTCACATGACACATTTGGTTTGGGAACAGTTGTCGGCACTGCTGGTGAGGGCGATAAGAGTGAAGCAACCATTAACTTTGGCCAATACGGCGATAAGCGTTTGTTGTTGCGCTACGCACCTGTCGAGAAGCTCTAGTATTAGGCAGGTTTAACGCGGCCTTCGCGCTCTTTAGAAAAAGGAAAGCGGTTTACTAGTGGACTTATACGAATACCAAGCTCGCGATCTATTTGAAAAGCATGGCGTACCAGTACTGCCAGCTGCGATCGCAAAGACAGCTGATGAAGCCGAAGCCGCCGCTGTAAAAATTGGTGGCAAAGTTGTCGTTAAAGCACAGGTAAAAATTGGTGGCCGCGGAAAAGCTGGCGGTGTGAAGTTAGCCATTGACCCAGCAGATGCTCGCCAAAAAGCTAGTGCAATTTTAGGTATGGATATAAAGGGACATGAAGTTCGCACCGTAATGATTGCGGCAGCTGCGCCGATTGAATCAGAATATTACTTAGCAATTCTGCTTGATCGTTCTAACCGCACTTTCTTAGTTATGGCTTCGGTTGCCGGCGGTATGGAAATTGAAGAAGTGGCTCATACAGCTCCTGAAAAGTTAGCAAAAATTCCAGTTGATTCCAATGTAGGTATCGACTTAGCGCGCGCAACTGAGATTATCGCAAGCGCAAAATTCCCAGCCGATGTAGCTGATCAAGTTTCTGCAGTTCTGGTAAAACTCTGGGAAACATTTGTTTCTGAAGATGCCACACTTGTTGAAGTTAATCCACTAGTTAAAACTTCTGATGGCAAGATCATCGCCCTCGATGGCAAAGTAACTCTTGATGAAAATGCGGCTTTTCGCCATCCAGACCACGAAGCCTTGGTTGATCAAGCAGCTGAGAACGCGCTAGAGGCTGCAGCTAAAGCTAAAAACCTGAATTATGTAAAACTTGAAGGTCAAGTTGGCATTATCGGTAATGGTGCCGGCTTAGTAATGAGCACTCTTGATGTGGTTGCCTACGCTGGCGAAAAATTTGGTGGCGTTCGCCCAGCAAACTTCCTAGATATAGGTGGTGGCGCATCAGCTCAAGTTATGGCCGACGGCCTCTCAATTATTTTGGGTGATAAAGATGTAAAAAGTGTTTTTGTAAATGTTTTCGGTGGCATAACCTCATGCGATGCGGTCGCAAACGGCATCGTTCAAGCCCTCGAACTATTAGGCGCTGCGGCGACCAAGCCAATTGTGGTTCGCCTAGATGGCAACAATGTTGCTGAAGGTCGGGCGATTTTGACCGCAGCTGCGCACCCCCTGATTGAACAGTTAGACACTATGGATGGCGCTGCAAATCGTGCAGCAGAATTGGCGGCTAAGTAAATGTCGATCTTCATTAACGCTGATTCTAAAATTGTCGTTCAAGGCATGACTGGCTCTGAAGGAACTAAACACACTCGACGCATGTTGGCATCAGGTTCCAAAGTTGTCGGTGGCGTAACACCAGGCAAAGGTGGACAATCTGTTGAGATCGACGGTCACAATCTGCCGGTCTTTAATACTGTGGGCGAAGCCATGGCTGCAACAGGTGCCAATGTTTCAGTAGTTTTCGTACCACCTAAGTTTGCTAAGGCGGCAGTTGTCGATGCAATCGATGCGGCGATGCCACTGGTAGTGATTATTACCGAAGGAATTCCAGTTCACGACTCAGCGAGCTTTTATGCGCACTCGTTAACTAAAGGGACCACTCGCATTATTGGGCCAAACTGCCCAGGTTTAATTAGTCCGGGTAAATCAAATGTCGGAATCATTCCGGCAAATATCACAAGTGCTGGTCCAATCGGTTTAGTTTCAAAGTCAGGTACTTTGACTTACCAGATGATGTTCGAACTTCGGGACATTGGTTTTAGTACAGCTGTTGGTATTGGTGGCGACCCAGTAGTTGGCACCACACACATCGATTGCTTGCGAGCATTCCAAGATGATCCTGAAACTGAAGCCATCGTGATGATTGGTGAAATTGGTGGCGATGCTGAAGAACGTGCCGCCGCATTTATTGCCGAGTATGTAACTAAGCCAGTTGTTGGTTATGTTGCTGGATTCACGGCCCCCGAAGGCAAGACCATGGGTCACGCTGGTGCAATCGTTTCGGGTTCATCTGGAACCGCGCAAGCAAAGAAAGATGCCCTCGAAGCAGCTGGCGTTAAAGTGGGTCAAACCCCAAGTGAAACGGCGCGTTTGTTGCGCGCCATATTGGGCCGCTAACAACAATGTTCCAACGAGTCCTTGCGGTCACGTTGGCTCAAGTTGTACGCAGCATTTCAGTTGTCCTGCTGCCGATCGCCTTTCTTTCGCTAATTGCGTGGGCGACAGCAGGCAGCACAAATGGCAATACTTCCGATCCGGTTCGAGCCGCGATTTGGCTCTGGCTAGGCGCGCATCATTTAGCTTTTAACTTGACGCTCTCTGAAGGCGCTGCGGCTGGTTGGTTAACTTACTTACCGCTTGGCGCTTTAGTATTTCCGATTTTGGCAATCCGCAATGGATTTAAGCGAAGTATTGAGCGGTTAGACAATGATTATCAGAGTATTGCGTTAGCTCGCACTTTATTTGTCACTTTATACGCGGGCATTACTGCTGCTATCGCATTCTTAGTTACAACAGATACCGTTAAACCAGTTTGGTACCTAACACCACTTGTTACAATTCCAATCGCCACGTTGTCGGTTCTTAGTGCTGAACGTCGGAAAATTTCATCGCAGCCTATTTTCTTTGCCACCCGCATCATTGCCGCTTTCTTAGGTTTTGCCTTTTTAGCTCTAGGTATTTCACTACTCGTGAATTTGGCAACCGTGAAAGATTTAACTCAAGTTCTTGAGCCAGGAATCTTGGGCGGATTCTTATTGCTTATTTTAAATGTGCTCTACTTACCAAATGCGGCTGTCGCAACTATTGGTTATTTTGCTGGCGTTGGTTTTGGAATTGGCAACGGAACCATAATTTCACCATTGTTTTATCAAGTTCCCGAAATTCCAGCACTTCCGATTTTAGGCGCTCTGCCGACTGGTAAATTTCATTGGGCGCTAATTGCAGTTTTAATCTTTATAGCAGCCGGAGTTGCACTAACTAGCTGGACGCTAAATCAGCGACCAGAAGTTCTTTGGCAGTCCTTCACCTTAGTTTTGTTAGCAATTGCTTTTATTTGTTGGGCTGCTAGCGGGTCTTTAATGACAGAAGCGCTAAGCGCAGTCGGCGTCTCTATCTGGAAAGTCACCTTAGCCATTGGCGTCGAGATGGCGATTGGGATTGGTTTGGCGAGAGTTCTGCCCCGGTTAGATCGAACCAGATGAAGAAAGTCGTAATTCTGGCTAGCGGATCGGGCACTTTAGCTCGGGCAATCTTCGCCGCTGACAAGAATTATGAAATATCAGCTCTTATCTGTGACCAGCCAGCGGCGAAAGTAATTGGAATCGCAACTGAATTTGGAATCAAAGTTGAATTGCTAGAACTTACTGGCGACCGAGCAATCTGGGATCAAGAGCTGCTTTTGCTGGTAAAAAAGTATCAGCCAGATTTAGTTGTAAGCGCTGGCTTTATGCGCATTTTGGCGCCGCAGTTTGTGCACACTTTTAAGGTGATAAATAGCCACCCAGCCTTGTTGCCGCTTTTCCCAGGGGCGCATGCGGTACGAGACGCACTGGCTGCTGGAGCCACCGAAACTGGCACGACTATTCATTGGGTTGACGAAGGCATTGATACCGGCGAAGTAATCGCACAAGAACGCCTAGAGATCGCGCCTACTGATACCGAGGAATCTTTACACGAACGCATTAAGATTATCGAACGCGGTCTCATCGTTGCGACCATTCCGCAAATTTTGGCCGAGTTACAGTAGAAGGCAGCCCGCTAATGAGTAATCGCAAACCGATTCACCGCGCTTTGCTTAGCGTTTACAATAAAGATCGCTTACTTGAAATTGGGGCAGCCCTTAGCAAAGCTGGAGTAGAAATACTTTCTACTGGTTCGACCGCTGCAAATTTAGCTGTCGCCGGTATAGCAGTAACTGAAGTTAGTGATTACACCGGTTTTCCAGAAATCATGGGTGGGCGCGTTAAGACGTTACATCCAAGAGTGCACTCAGGCATCTTGGCGGATCAGAATAATCCAGATCATTTAGCCGCAATCGCAGAGTTGGATATTGCCCCATTTGATTTAGTAATAATAAATCTCTATCCATTCGCTGCGACTATTGCAGCTGGCGCAACCTTTGCTGAAGCAATTGAACAGATTGATATCGGTGGGCCTTCAATGTTGCGAGGTGCAGCTAAGAATCATGGCTCAGTAGCCGTAATCAGCCAGACCTCACAATATGACCAGTTGTTAAGCGCTTTAGCGGCAGGTGGTTTTACGAATGAAGAGCGCCAACAGTTAGCTTTGGAAGTTTTTAGAACCACTGCCGAATATGACTTAGCTATCGCTACTTGGTTGGGCGAGCAAAGTAGCGATGCCAAACTACCAACCTGGTTTGGAACCATCTACCGCCGCGAAAACACTTTACGCTATGGCGAGAACCCGCATCAAAGCTCAGTAATTTATAAATCCACTGGCCAGGGAATCGTTGGTGCTAAGCAACTACACGGCAAAGAGATGTCATTTAATAATTACACCGATGCTGATGCCGCTTGGCGCGCAGCCTTAGATCACAGTTATCCAGCAGTGGCAATAATTAAACATGCCAACCCTTGTGGCATCGCGATAGGTGCCAACATTTCAAGTGCCTACTTAAAGGCACATGAGTGCGATCCGGTTTCGGCATTCGGGGGAGTAGTTGCCGCTAATCGCAAAGTTGATTTAGCAATGGCCGAACCTCTTTCTAAAATCTTTACCGAAGTGGTGATTGCGCCAGCTTTTGATGCCGATGCACTTGAGCTCTTAATGAAAAAACCTTCAATTCGTATTCTGCAATGTGATTTGACCGCAATTAATCCACTTGAGTTGCGCCCCGTATCAGGTGGAGCGCTGCTACAAGAAAGTGATTTGATTGATGCAGATGGTGATAACGCAGTCAATTGGGTTCAAGTTTCTGGCGACCGAGTCAGTGCGCAAATACTGCAGGATTTAGAATTCGCGTGGCGCTCAGTTCGCGCCGTAAAGAGCAACGCAATTTTGCTTGCTAAAGATGGCGCAGCTATAGGTATCGGAATGGGCCAAGTTAATCGAGTGGATTCGGCCAAATTAGCGGTAGATCGGGCCGGTGATCGCGTGACTGGTTCAGTCGCAGCCAGTGATGCTTTCTTCCCATTTGCCGATGGCTTACAGATTTTGCTTGATGCTGGAGTAGTCGCAGTAGCCCAGCCTGGTGGAAGTGTGCGCGATGAAGAAGTAATCGCGGCAGCTAAATCAGCCAAGGTTGCAATGTTCTTCACTAGTACAAGACACTTCTCCCATGCATAAAGCGCGGATTCTAGATGGCAAAGCTCTTGCCACAATTGTTAAGGCAGATCTGCGCACTCGGACCGAAATTTTAAAAGCCCGCGGCATTACGCCAGGTTTAGGTACCGTGTTAGTTGGCGATGATCCAGGGTCGCATTCCTACGTTGCCGGTAAACATCGCGATTGCCAGGAAGTTGGAATCAATTCAATTCGAGTTGATTTGCCAGCAACAGCTACGCAAGCAGATGTTATGGCTGCAGTTAAAGATTTAAACTCAGCAAAAGAATGCACTGGTTATATTGTCCAGCTGCCAATGCCTAAGGGCATCAATACGCAAGAGATTCTCGAAGCAATTGATCCGGCCAAAGATGCCGATGGATTACACCCAATGAACCTTGGCCGATTAGTAAGTGGCTATCTAGCACCGCTGCCATGCACGCCAAGAGGCATCGTCGCGTTGTTGCGTCACTATGAAGTTGCTATAGCTGGGGCTGACGTTTGTGTAATCGGTCGTGGCTTAACTGTTGGTCGCCCACTTGGACTATTGCTTAGTCGCAAAGAGGAAAATGCCACAGTTACTTTGACGCATACCGGTACTAAAGATTTAGCTAAACATGTCAAGCAAGCTGACATTGTTGTAGCTGCGATTGGCAAAGCACATTTCCTAACTGCCGAAATGATTAAACCTGGTGCCACGGTTTTAGATGTCGGAATTTCACGCACCGAAGCTGGCTTATTGGGTGATGTCCACCCTGATGTTTTCGAAGTAGCCGCAAACATTGCCCCAATGCCCGGCGGGGTTGGTCCAATGACCCGAGCGATGTTACTTACCAATGTGGTTGAGGCATGCGAGTAATTACCTATTCTTCCTACGCCTTAGTGGCCGCCGGCGTAGTGGCTGGCGCACTCGGGTTAGTGCGAACTGGATCACTTTTAATTGCGACAGGCACTGGCCTTTTTGCCATTTCGCAGCGTGGGCAACGCAAAATTGAACTCTATTTACCGCTAGCTATTTCGATCAGCCTTTTTGTGCTGGCGCTAGCACTTCCTCGTGGGCGATAGGATTTACCTCGACCTCAAGATACTTCTTACATTCAGGAGAACTGACAATGAGTAGCAAAGTAACAGTAGTAGGCGCTGGGTTCTATGGTTCAACGACCGCAATGCGCTTAGCTGAATACGATATTTTCGACACTGTAGTTCTCACGGATATTCTTGAAGGCAAGCCAGAAGGTTTGGCACTTGATATGAATCAATCTCGTTCTATCGAAGGTTTCGAAACAAAAATTATTGGTGCAACCACAACTGCCGATGGTGCTGGCTATGAAGCTACCGCAAATTCAGATGTAGTAGTTATTACTGCCGGCCTTCCGCGTAAGCCAGGCATGAGCCGCATGGATCTCATTGATGTAAATGCTGGCATCGTTCGTGGGGTTGCTGAAAATATTGCAAAGCATTCACCAAATGCCGTAATCATTGTGGTTTCAAATCCACTTGATGAAATGACCGCACTTGCGCAGCTAGCAACTGGTTTTCCAAAGCATCGAGTTATTGGTCAAGCTGGCATGTTAGATACTGCTCGTTTTACTGACAATGTTGCCGAAAAGCTGGGCGTTAAAGTTTCATCCGTAAAGACGCTGACTCTAGGTTCACACGGCGACACTATGGTTCCAGTGCCAAGTCGTTGCACTGTCGATGGCAAGCCTCTGAGCGATTTGCTTTCGCAAGCAGATATTGATGCTTTAGTTGATCGCACTCGTAATGGTGGCGCTGAAGTAGTCGCACTTCTTAAAACTGGTTCGGCTTACTACGCACCATCAGCTGCAGCTGCACGTATGGCGAAGGCAGTTATCGAAGATTCTGGTGCGGTAATGCCAGTCTGCGCTTGGGTTGATGGCGAGTATGGAATTTCTGGGGTCTATTTAGGTGTTGAAGCCGAGATTGGTCGCACTGGAATTAAGAAAGTTGTTGAAAGCGACCTAACTGATTCTGAAATAGCTGCCTTGAAAGTTGCAGCTGAAGCTGTCCGTGCCAAACAAGCAGATGTTCAAACTCTTTAAGGAGCCGTTTTAAATGTCGAAAATCAAAGTAGTCGGAACTGTTGTCGAATTAGATGGCGATGAAATGACTCGCATCATTTGGCAGTTCATCAAGGATTCCTTGATCCTGCCTTATCTAGATGTCAATCTCGAGTACTACGACTTAGGTATGGAAAATCGTGATGCAACTAATGATCAAGTAACTATTGATTCAGCTCACGCAATCCAGAAGCATGGCGTTGGCATCAAATGCGCAACTATTACTCCTGATGAAGCCCGCGTTGAAGAATTTGGTCTTAAGAAGATGTGGAAATCTCCTAACGGAACTGTGCGCAACATTTTAGGTGGCGTAATTTTTCGTGAACCAATCATCATTAGTAATGTGCCACGTTTAGTTCCACACTGGACTAAGCCAATCGTTATCGGTCGCCACGCATTTGGTGATCAATACCGTGCCACAGATTTCAAAGTCCCAGGTGCTGGCAAACTAACCATGACATTTGTCCCCGAAGATGGATCTGCGCCAATTGAGCACACTGTTTATGATTTCAAGTCATCTGGTGTCGCCATGGGTATGTATAACCTCGATGAGTCAATCCGCGACTTTGCGCGCGCTTCACTTAATTATGGGCTACAGCGCAAGTATCCAGTTTATCTCTCAACCAAGAACACTATTCTGAAAGCTTACGACGGTCGCTTCAAGGACATCTTTGAAGATATTTACCAAACTGAGTTCAAGGATAAGTTTGTAGCTGCAGAAATTTGGTATGAGCACCGCCTAATTGATGACATGGTTGCTATGTCATTGCGTATGGAAGGTGGCTACGTCTGGGCCTGTAAGAATTATGACGGCGACGTGCAGTCAGATACCGTCGCACAGGGATATGGCTCACTTGGTTTAATGACATCGGTTTTGATGACTCCAGATGGCAAAATTGTTGAATCCGAAGCAGCGCACGGCACAGTGACTCGTCACTATCGTGATCACCAAAAGGGCAAAGCAACTTCAACAAATCCAATTGCCTCAATCTTTGCTTGGACTCGTGGCTTAGCCCACCGCGCAAAGCTTGATAACAATGCCGAGCTGGCCGCTTTCTGCGACACGTTAGAGCGAGTTTGTATTGAAACGGTCGAACAAGGCAAGATGACAAAGGATTTATCGCTCTTAATTTCAAAGACCGCGCCTTACCAAACTACACAGGAGTTCCTGGCTTCAATCGATGAGAATCTAAAGAAGGCCATGGCTTAGATGCACCTGGCCTAGATTTTAAGTATAAAAAACCCCGCCGATTAATACCGGCGGGGTTTTTGATTTAAGGCTTAATTAGATGCGCTCACCAGTCGTTGCATTGAATAGGTGAACCGCAGCTGGGTTAGCAGTAACAGTGATTGTCTGTCCTGGCTTTGGTGGATTCTTTGGATCCCAGCGCACAATTACTTGAGCGCCTTCTTCAGTTACATTTGCGAATTTAACTGAAGAATCAACTGGAGTTCCGTAAACGAAAGCATCGGCACCAAGTTCTTCAACAACTTCAACTAGAACTTCAAAGCCAGTAGATGAAGGTGTGAAGCCTTCTGGACGAATACCAACAGTAATTGTTGCTCCAGCACTCGCTGGAACCGCAACGCTTAATCCACCTAACTTTGCTTGCCCACCTGAAACAGGGGCAGTTAGTAAGTTCATAGCAGGAGAACCAATAAAGCCGGCAACGAAAGCATTTGCTGGGTTGTCGTAAAGATTACGTGGGGTATCTACTTGTTGTAGGAAACCATCCTTAAGAACTGCTACGCGGTCACCCATGGTCATAGCTTCAACCTGGTCGTGCGTTACGTAAACAGTTGTGATTCCCAGACGACGCTGCAGCGCAGCGATCTGAGTACGTGTAGCTACACGCAACTTGGCATCAAGGTTTGAGAGTGGTTCATCCATTAAGAAAACTTGTGGTTCGCGAACAATCGCACGACCCATAGCTACGCGCTGACGTTGTCCACCAGATAGCGCCTTTGGTTTGCGATCTAGATATGGCTCGAGGTCGAGCAGCTTTGCGGCTTCTTTAACACGACGCTCGCGCTCTTCTTTTGGCTTGCCCGCAATTTTAAGAGCAAAGCCCATGTTCTCAGCAACAGTCATGTGTGGGTAAAGCGCATATGACTGGAAGACCATCGCGATGTCGCGATCTTTTGGCGCAACATTTGTTACGTCGCGATCACCGATCAAAATACGACCGGCATCGATTTCTTCAAGTCCGGCCAACATACGAAGTGAGGTTGATTTACCGCAACCTGAAGGGCCTACTAGAACTAGAAATTCACCATCATTAACAGTGAGCTCGAGTTCGTTAACTGCAGGCACAGTTGTGCCTGGGTAGATACGTGATGCTTTGTCGAATACGACATTTGCCATTTGATTTCTTCCTTATCCGGGCAGGTACGTGCCCGACGATCCGTTGGAGTAAGGCAATTACGACGGGTGCCGTAATCGGTGCGCAAAGGCTACCCACCAAGTGTGGCAAAGGGCAATATCTACGCATAAGTTCATCTGTGGCGCGTATAGTTTGAACCCTTATGGGGTCACATTCGTTCGGGGATATTGCATCAGACCTTGGAATCGTTGCTTTCTTTATCGTTTTGGGCAGTTTTTTTGTCGCCGCCGAAATCGCCCTGATCTCCCTTCGAGATAGCCAGGTAAAGCAGCTCGCCACCAAGAGCAAGCGGGGAGCACGAGTTGCTCTGCTTGCTGAAAACCCCAATCGATTCTTATCTGCCGTCCAAGTAGGGGTCACGCTCTGCGGTTTTCTCTCAGCCGCTATTGGCGCTGAACGGCTGAGTATTTATCTGGAACCTGTTTTGGTTGATCTGGGCCTAAGTGACTCGCTCGCCAATGTTTTGGCACTAGTGGGCATCACCTTGGTGGTTGCCTATTTCTCATTAGTCTTTGGCGAATTAGCCCCGAAACGAATCGCACTTTCTCGTGCTGAAAGTATCGCAATGGGGTCTGCTGCGATCATAGATACATTCGCAAAACTTTTCCGACCGGTTATTTGGGTCTTATCTAGATCAACCGATGTTGTCGTACGTCTATTTGGTGTCGATCCAAATGAAACGCGCAATCAAATTTCTGAAGAAGAGTTACTCGATCTCGTTGCTGGCCATGCTGCCCTTAGCGATGAAGAACGTGACATTGTTGAAGAAGTCTTTAATGCCTCAGAGCGCCAAATCCACGAAGTTATGGTGCCTCGCACCGAAGTAGATTTTATGGATGCTTCTTTAACAGTTGGTAAGGCTATTGGTTTAGCGATTGATAAAGCCCACTCCAGATATCCAGTCGTGCGCGGATCATCCGATGAAGTTATTGGCTTCATTCATGTCCGCGACTTGCTCGATACCTCACTGGTATCTCCTGGTGGAAAAATACAAGAGCTAGTTCGTAACATCATGTTTTTACCAGGAACTAAAGGAATTCTGCCAGCGCTGACTGAAATGCGTAATCAAGGTCAACACGTAGCTATTGTGCTTGATGAATATGGCGGCACCGATGGCATCATTACGCTGGAAGACTTGGTCGAATGCCTAATTGGCGAAATTCGTGATGAATATGATGATCATGAGCAAGATATTGCGCATGAAGCACGCACCAATGACTTTGAAATCGATGGCTTGACCTCGCTAGAAGATCTACTTGATGAGGCCGGCATCGAGATACCTGAAGGTCCATATGAAACTGCCAGTGGCTTTGTCATGCATTTTCTCGGACGAATCCCAGTGGAAAATGATGTGGTCAGCGTAAATGGCTTGCGAATAACTGTCTTATCGATGGAAGGCAAGCGAGCGGGCCAGCTTTTAATCTCGCGCAACGCATAATTCGTGCGAGAATAAACCTCATGAGCGCGCAAAAGAGAATTCTTTCCGGAATTCAACCAACCAGTGAATCTTTTCACTTAGGCAATTATGTCGGCGCTCTAAAACAATGGGTGGCGCTGCAAGACGGCAACGATGCTTTTTACTGCATCGTTGATTTACATGCACTCACTGGTGAAACTGACCCAGCGCTTTTACGTAAACGAACATTGGCTTCAGCTGCCCAATTAATTGCACTTGGAATATCACCAGATAAATCCACTCTTTTTGTGCAATCTCAAGTTCCGCAACATAACCAACTGGGTTGGATTATGGAGTGCATCGCAGGCTTCGGTGAAGCAAACCGAATGACTCAATTCAAAGATAAGTCGGCTAAAGGGGGCGCAGATTCGGCCCGAGTTGGTTTGTTTACCTACCCAATGCTGCAGGCTGCTGACATTCTCTTGTATCAAGCACATCAAGTCCCAGTTGGCGAAGATCAACGTCAGCACATTGAGTTAACTCGAGATCTCGCAACTAGGTTTAATACTCGTTACGGAGATACCTTCCGAATTCCAGAGGGTTACATTCTTAAATCTGGTGCCAAGATTTACGACCTACAAGACCCAACTGCCAAGATGAGCAAATCTTCAGGGTCAACTTCTGGGGTACTTGAAATTATGGACACCCCTGAATCAAATGCCAAAAAGATCAAGAGCGCAGCGACCGATGCAGAGCGAGAAGTAAAATTTGATGAGAAAGCGAAACCAGGCATCAGTAATTTACTTACGATTCATTCAACTTTGTCAGGCCAGTCAATAGCTGAGCTCGAAGCAGAATTTGCTGATAAAGGTTACGGAGACTTTAAGGGCGCTGTGGCCGAAGTTGTAGTTGAGTACTTCCGCCCGATTCGCGCCAAAGCCCTTGAATTGCTGGAAGACGAAGCCCATTTACTCTCGATCCTGCACGAAGGTTCCCGCAAAGCTCGTGAAGTTGCCGCTGAGACCATAAATTCAACTTACCGAAATCTCGGTATCGTCCAATGATTCGTAAATCCTTACTTCTAAGCGTTGTAATTACTGCATCGGCAATCGTGCCGATTACTTCAAATGTAGCCAGGGCAGTTGATACTAAATCGGTTAATTTATGCGTTGCCTATGATTTAGGTGGCCCTGGCGATCGTTCATACAACGATGCGGTTCTTGCTGGTTTAACTAAAGCGAAAAAAACTCTCAATTTTAATTTTGAAGGTTTCATTACCGACGGAAGTGCAGCTGACCGCGAAAAACGACTTCGTGCCATGATCACGAAAGGTTGCTCGCCAATTCTGGCGATTGGGTCTGGTTATGCCAAACTCTTGACGAGCTTAGCAATGGAATTTCCGACTCAGCAATTCTCAATATTAAATGACGCATCGATAGCTAGTTTAAATGTTACTTCACTGATTTTTAACGATAAGCAAGTTGGCTATTTGGCAGGTGCGGCTGCAGCTCGAGTTTCTAAAACTGGCAAAATTGCTTTGATCTCAAATTCCACAAATTTAGATTTGGAAGCTGGCTTCAAACAAGGGGCAAATTCGATAAAGAAGAAAGTCAAGGTATCTTTAAAGAGCGCAGCTGCTGGCTTAGCCGAGGCAACTAAAGAAGTAATTGGCGAAGGTAATGATGTGATTTTTGCGGCCATTAATGGCTCAGTTACCGAAATATTTGAAGCAACAATTAAATACAACGAAACTAAGAAGAAGAGCGCTGCTGAAGTTGGTGTAATCACCATTGAACCTGATCAGTACTTGACCGTGACTTCTGCGAACCAAAAGTATCTTCTCGGTGCAATTTCTAAACGCGTTGATAACGCAATTCTTGATTTAGTAACTTCGGCAATTAGAGATCAGCAGATCAGCGACATTCTTGATCCCGTTAAAGGTATTTATGGGCGCAGTTATGGCATAACTGGAGGCAGTATTGAGCTCTCAATTTGGGCCGCAAAACTTAATGTTTTTAAGACTTCGTTAGCTGCTGCCTCACGAAAAGCCGCCAAACTTTAAAGTTCGCCTCTAGAGTTTTCCCAATTGTTACCTAGTTTTTAGCCTATTTTTGACTATTTCATTGGGATAAATTTCATTTTGATACTAGGCTCGACCTTACAAAGAGGAGCTATCTGGCCAGTACTTTGGTACTTCATAAGATAGTAAAACTTGCGAAAACCCCCGTTTCACACAACTTGGAGGAAAATTGAAGAAGTCAAAGCTAGTAGCCATTCTTGCGGCTACCACTGTTGCAGCAAGCTTAACGCTTGTGCCTGCAGCAACTGCAGCAACAAAGACCAAAGCATGCTTGGCACTAGATACCGGTGGCGTAGATGACAAGTCATTCAACGCAGCAACATGGGCTGGCGCGAAAGCAATTGCTAAGTCAAACAAGAACGTAACAGTTTCATATTTACCGGCAGCTTCACCTGCTGATTTTGCTCCAAACGTTAAAAAGTTTGTAGATCAAAAATGTAACGTGATCATCGGTGTTGGTTTTGCGATTGGTGGCGCAATTATTGCCTCCGCAAAAGCAAATCCAAAGATCAAGTACGCAATTGTTGATAATGACGGACTTGAACCAAATGCGGATTTCACCAAATTTACCGCTTTTGAGAACGTAAAGGGTCTAACTTTCAGAACTCAAGAATCATCATTCCTGGCCGGTTATGCGGCTGCTGGTTACTCAGCTAAGGGCATTGTCGCTACTTACGGTGGCGCTCCATACCCAACAGTTACAGCTTTCATGGATGGATTCGCACAAGGCGTTGCTTACTACAACAAGGCAAAGAAGAAGAAGGTAAAGGTTCTAGGTTGGAATCGCACTACCAAGAATGGTGAATTCGTAGGCGACTTCGTTAACACATCAAAGGCTCTCCAGATCTCTAAGAACTTCGAGCAAGCTGGCGCAGATGTAATCTTGCCAGTAGCTGGTGGACTTGGTGGAGCTACTGCTCAAAACTCACTAGATAGCGGAAAGTCAGTAACTATTTGGGTTGATACCGATGGTTACTACTCAGCTGAAAAGTATCGTTCAGTTCTTCTAACCTCAGTAATGAAGGGTCTGGGCGAATCAGTACAGGCTGTTATTTCAGAGGTTAACAAGGGTACGTACACAAACAAGGCGTATTCTGGAACTCTAGCTAACAAGGGAACACGTCTAGCGCCGTTCCATGACTTAGACGGTTTCGTTCCTACAGCACTTCAGAATGAGCTAAAAGCAATTGAGAAGAAGATTATTGCCGGTTCAATCAAGGTTCAATAATCAAGAAAAAACCATAAAGTAAGGGCGGCGCAGTGAAAAATCACTGCGCCGCTTTTTATGTTTTTTCAGCAAAAGTCACAGGTTGCATTCATACTTATTTTTCTGGCGCATAGAGTAGATTTATGACATGTCTTTAGAGCTGCGCGGAATCACAAAGCAATTTGGCTCACTCGTTGCCAATGATGATATTAACTTCAAAGTTGAAGCTGGCGAGATTCACGCCATCTTAGGCGAAAATGGTGCGGGTAAATCGACCTTAATGAATATTGTTTACGGACTGCTCTCACCAGATAAAGGTCAAATTTTAGTTGATGGCCAAGAAATTAAAATTAAAAGTCCGCTAGATGCTCTTGCTGCTGGTATTGGAATGGTTCATCAGCACTTCATGTTGATTCCAGTTTTCACTGTTGCCGAAAATATTGTGCTGGGACACGAGAAAACAAATCGCGTTGGTTTGCTTGACTTAGATACCGCACGCCAAGAAATCATTCGCGTTTCTAAAGAGTTTAACTTTGAAGTAGATCCAGACGCCCTAATTGAAGATTTGCCAGTTGGTATCCAGCAACGAGTTGAAATTATTCGAGCCCTAATCTATAACTCTAAGATCCTGATTTTGGATGAACCAACTGCTGTTTTAACACCACAAGAAACTGATGAGCTACTTGCCAATATGAAGAAGCTACGTGATTCAGGGCGTTCGATTGTTTTTATTACCCATAAATTACGCGAAGTGAAAGCGGTGGCAGATCGAATTTCAGTTATTCGTCGCGGCAAAGTAGTCGGAACTGTTCAACCAACAGCTAGCCAAGAAGAAATGGCCTCTCTCATGGTTGGAAGACCAGTTGATCTCATAGTCAATAAAGCCGATAGTAAACCAGGTAAGAAGATTCTGGAAATAGTTGATTTAAGTGTTTTGGATCCAACTGGTCGTGCTTTAGCTAGCAAGATCAATTTAACCGTCTCGGCTGGCGAAGTTGTGGCTGTCGCGGGAGTGCAAGGTAATGGCCAAAGCGAATTAGCTGAGGCAATAGTTGGCTTACGTGATCACCTAACCGGTTCGATTAAGCTCTCCGATAAAGAATTGATTGGCCGTTCAGTTGATGCGTGCCTAAAGGCTGGAATTGCTTACGTGCCTGAATCACGCGAGCTCGATGGCCTGATTTCATCTTTTTCAATTACCGAGAATTTGATTTTAGATACCCACAGCGAGCCACCTTATTCCAAAGGAATTTTCTATAAGCCCGCCAAGGCGCAGCAAGTAGCTCTCGAGCGGATTAAAGAATTTGATATTCGCGCGCAAAGTGCGAGCGACCCCGCTTCATCTCTTTCGGGCGGAAACAAACAAAAAGTGGTTCTTGCTCGCGAACTTTCGCGTCCAGTTGAACTAGTTGTGGTTTGCCAACCAACCCGTGGCCTTGACGTTGGCTCAATTGAATTCGTTCACCAACGTCTAATATCAGAACGTGATTCTGGGCGAGCAGTACTTTTGTTTAGCACCGAACTAGATGAAGTTTTTGCGTTAGCCGATCGAATCGCGATTATGTACCGTGGTGAGATAATTGCGATACTTCCAGCTAGTGCATCGCGCGAGGAAGTCGGTCTATACATGGCTGGCATAAATCCCGCTAAGGCAAAAGGTGGCGCTGCATGATTAAGAAGATTCTTGATAAGACGCTATTGCCGCTTTTTGCTTTTTTCCTAGCGCTATTTGTGGGCGGACTAGTAATTGGTTTTACCGATAACAAAGTTCTGGCCAAGCTTTCTTCACCGCTAGAACTTTTAAAAATTCTTGGCAGTACCGTCGGAAATGCTTATTTAGCGCTTTTCCAAGGTGCGATCTATGATCCTAATCTGGCTGAGGGCAAGAGCTTCTTCGCCGGTTTTTACCCACTAAGTGAAACCATGGTTGCTACCGCGCCGCTAATTCTTTGTGGTCTCTCAGTTGCGTTGGCGTTCAAGTCAGGTCTATTTAATATTGGCGCACAAGGTCAATTTATTTTTGGCGCAATTGGTGCTTCTTATATTGGCTTCAAATTCGAAATGCCAATGGCTATGCATATTCTGATGGCAACGCTTGCTGGCGCAATTTTGGCTGCGCTGTGGGGTGGCATCGTTGGTTTGCTTAAAGCAAAAACAGGAGCCCACGAAGTAATTGTGACCATCATGCTTAATTACATTGCGGCAAAATTCTTACTTTTCATACTAGGCACGAAGTATTTCTTGCGTCCAGGTCGCTTAGATCCAATTGCACCACCAGTAAGAGAGAGCGCGATGCTGCCAGGACTATTTGGGGTTGATTACCGAGTAAATATTGGAATCTTTATCGCTCTGACGGCTTCGGTGTTTATCTGGTGGCTATTGAACCGCAGCATTATTGGCTTTAGATTCCGCGCGGTAGGTGCCAATTCAAGTGCGGCGCGAACTGCTGGTATCTCAGTGTCGGCGGCAATGATTACAACAATGGCCATTTCAGGTGCACTTGCTGGCATGGGTGGAGCCATTCACACGTTAGGAAATCAATACGAGTTAACAGACTCGGTAGCGGCATCTTTTGGTTTCGATGCGATCACGGTTGCTTTGCTTGGTCGCGGAACGCCACTAGGTGTTGTTCTAGCATCTTTCTTATTTGCCGGACTTCGTACTGGTGGACAAACTATGCAGGCAAATGTTGGCGTGCCAGTAGAAATAGTTCTGGTAATCCAAGCGTTAGTTGTTTTATTTATCGCTGCCCCTGCTCTAGTAAAACGAATCTTTAGAGTTCGAAATCTGCAAGAGGCATCGGCGATGGCATCTAAGGGATGGAACGGATAATGGCGAGCCAAGTAACAATTTCCCGCGATGCCAAACGCAAACTCAATGGCATTTACGCAATGGCAATCGCAAGCATTTTCTCATTCGTCGTCTTCGCCTATTTGCCTAAAGTTAGTGACGATGTAACTTATAGCTTTGTTTTGGATGAAGAGTGGGCGCTTATCCAGCAATGGGTGATTGACTCTCGAATTGGTTCCTACGCCTTCTCCATAATGGCACTCGTGTTTACCGCTATTGCCTATCTGCTCTTTCGCCAAGGCAAAAGGCATGGCATAGCAATATTTGGTTTTTCAATTGGTTTCTTTATGGCATTTTTATGCTGGGCTTCGGCCGGGGACTTTGTGCCCTTTACTGGTTTGCTTCAAGGTGGATTAATCCTGGCGGTACCGTTAGTTTATGGTTCACTCGCCGGGTTAGTTTGCGAACGATCAGGTGTAATTAATATTGCGATCGAAGGTCAGTTGTTAGGTAGTGCTTTTGTCGCTGGCATAACGGGCAGCTTGCTACAGAACGCTTGGTATGGACTGATAATCGCGCCTTTTGCTGGTGCTTTAGTTTCATTGTTATTAGCGGTTTTTGCGATCAAGTATCGGATTGATCAAGTGATTCTAGGTTTCGTAATCAACGTTTTGATTATTGGGTTAACTAGCTTTGCGGCTCAGCGATTCTTAACTCAGGATCCAGATAAATGGAATAGCTCGCCTATCTTGAAGCCAATTGATATTCCAATTCTCTCGAAACTACCAATCATTGGACCAATGTTCTTCTCGCAGACGATCATTATTTATTTGCTCTACGTGATTGTTGTGGTTACTCAGATTGCGCTATTCAAGAGCAAGTGGGGATTACGAATGCGATCAGTCGGCGAGTTACCGGTTGCTGCCGAGAGCGTTGGCATTGATGTAAACAAGGTTCGTTTCCGCAACGTAATCATTGCCGGTGCGATTGCTGGTTTAGGTGGTGCGTTCTTTACCGTCGGGTCAGTTGGTTCATTTAGCCGCGAGATGACTGCGGGCATGGGCTTTATCGCTCTAGCGGCACTTATCTTCGGCCGCTGGACTCCACTTGGTGCACTTTCAGCCGCTTTGGTATTCGGTTTTGCTGATCAATTGCGTAGCGTGCTTTCAATTGCGGGCACACCGATTCCATCTGCCTTCATGATGATGGTTCCTTACATCGCAACCATTATTGCCGTATCTGGTTTCGTGGGTCGGGTGCGCGCACCTGCAGCTGATGGAATTCCATACCAACGCGGCGGTTCACACTAATGCCTGAAATTGATTGGCAACTCCTCGAGAAAACTGCCATAACCGCAATGGAGAGTGCATACGCGCCATATTCCAAGTTTCCAGTCGGCGTAGCAGCTCTAGTTGATGACGGTCGCATAATTTCTGGCTGTAATGTTGAGAATGCTTCATACGGCTTAACGCTTTGCGCAGAGTGCGGTTTAGTTTCTAACTTGATTCTTTCAGGTGGTGGCCGGCTAGTTGCTTTTATTTGCGTTGACTTAAATCGGAATTACTTAATGCCATGTGGGCGTTGCCGTCAGCTGCTACAAGAACATGGCGGCAGTAAATTGGCGATGATGACCGACCAGGGCATCAAGCCGCTGGCTGAGCTATTACCTTGGGCTTTTGGCCCAGAAGAGATGGAAAAACGCCTTGATTGAACCCTTTGCGGCCGTTGAAATTATTTCAGCTAAGCGTGATCGTAATGAGTTAACCGATACCCAAATTGATTGGGTAATTTCGGCGTACACCCGCGGGGTTGTCGCTGATGAGCAGATGTCAGCGCTCTTAATGGCAATTTTGTTAAATGGCATGAACTCTCGCGAAATTTCTCGCTGGACAAATGCCATGATCAATAGTGGCGAGCGCATGAATTGGTCAAAGCTAGATCGACCAACTGCAGATAAGCATTCAACTGGTGGCGTGGGCGACAAAATTACCTTGCCGCTGGCTCCGCTAGTTGCGGCATGTGGTGGGGCAGTTCCACAACTATCAGGGCGCGGCTTAGGTCATACCGGTGGCACGCTAGATAAACTCGAATCAATTCCGGGTTGGCGCGCTGAATTAAGTAATGATGAAATGCTAAAAGTTCTACAAGATTGCGGCGCCGTAATCTGTGCCGCTGGTGCTGGCTTAGCACCAGCTGATAAGAAACTTTATGCGTTGCGCGATGTAACTGCGACGGTCGAAGCAATTCCATTAATTGCTTCATCAATCATGAGCAAGAAAATTGCTGAAGGAACTTCAGCGCTAGTACTAGACGTTAAAACTGGTAGTGGTGCATTTATGAGCGATCCTAAAAAAGCGGCAGAACTCGCTCGCACCATGGTGGCACTTGGCACAGCTGCCGGAGTTAAAACTCGCGCACTAGTAACTGCTATGGATGTTCCACTCGGCTTAACTGCTGGAAACGCACTTGAAGTTCGCGAATCAGTTGAAGTTTTAGCGGGCGGTGGCCCCGCAGATGTTGTTGAACTTACAATTTTGTTAGCGCGAGAAATGATTGATGCTGCTGGCATCGTGGGCAAAGATCCAGCCGTTGCGCTACGTGATGGAAGCGCCATGGATCATTGGCGACGCATGATTAGTGCCCAAGGTGGCAACCCAGATGCAGCGCTACCTGTCGCAAGAGAAAGTCATCAGATTTTGGCAACCAATAGCGGCACCATGACGGCAATGGATGCCATGAAAGTTGGCGTCGCGGCTTGGCGATTAGGTGCTGGCCGCTCGCGCCAAGGCGAAAAGGTGCAAGCAGGTGCCGGCGTTGAACTACATGCCAAGCCAGGGGATTACGTAAAGCAAGGTTCACCGATCATGACGCTATTTACCGATGAGCCAGCTCGCTTTGAGCGTGCACTAGAGGTCCTAGAGGGTGCTGTCATAATTGTTGAAGGCGGCATCGTTGATCGAATGCCCTTAGTTTTGGAGCGGATTGAAGCATGAGTGACTTACTAAAGCGCCCAACCCCCGAGCAAGTTAAACGGCTGCCTAAAGCACTTTTGCACGATCATTTAGATGGTGGCCTGCGTCCACAAACAATCATCGACATTGCGAATGAAATTGGTTATGACGCGCTACCAACTAAAGATGCCGCCGAATTAGCGATTTGGTTCCGCGAATCATGTGATTCCGGCTCGCTAGTTCGTTATCTGGAAACTTTTGGTCACACAATTGCAGTGATGCAACGTCGCGAAGATATTATTCGTGTGGCTCGCGAATGCGCTCTTGATTTAGCTCGTGACGGCGTTGTATATGCCGAAGTTCGTGGCGCCCCTGAACTATTTGTCGAAAAAGGTTTATCTCTGTCACAAGTAATCGAAGCAACGCTAGAAGGTTATCGATTAGGTGAAGCTGATGCCAAAGCTGAAGGGCTGCAGATTCGAGTAGTGTCGCTACTTTGTGGAATGCGTCAGAATAAGCGATCCCAAGAAGTTGCTGAGTTAGTAGTTAAGTATCGCGATCAAGGTGTGGTCGGTTTTGATATTGCCGGGCCCGAAGATGGTTTTCCACCAAGTGACCAATTAGAAACTTTTGAATACCTGCGTCGCGAAAATGCCCACTTCACAATTCATGCTGGTGAAGCTTATGGTTTGCCTTCAATCTGGGAAGCAATTCAACTTTGCGGCGCTGAACGCCTCGGTCATGGCGTTCGCATAATTGATGATGTTGACTTTAGTAGCGGTGAAGCCAAGTTAGGTCGTTTAGCTTCATACGTTCGCGATCGTCGAGTTCCGCTTGAAATGTGTCCAACTTCTAATCTTCAAACTGGCGCTGCCGCTTCGATTAAAGAGCACCCGATCGGAGCTTTAGCAAAGTTACGTTTTCGGGTAACTGTAAATACCGACAATCGTTTAATGAGCGATACCTCAATGACTCATGAGATGAATGAGTTAGTAAACGCCTTTGACTGGAATTTCCTAGATCTACAACGTGTAACGGTCAATGCCCTAAAGAGCGCATTTATCACTTTCGAAGAACGCTTAGCGATCATCGAGAAGGTAGTTAAACCAGCCTATTTAGCCATTTCGGCTGAATAACTAATTACCGATTGGATGCCAGATTGTCTTGGCTTCCATAAAGGCCAAGATCCGACCAGGTTCGGACGTTTTGGTAAAAGCTGAAATTCGCTTTAAGTTTTCTACGCCAGTTTCTTTGATGGCGCCATGTTGATCAGTTGGTAGCCCGGAAATATCTAAACCATCGATATCCATGTGTGAAGCAAACCAAGGTGCGAGTTCACTTTGTTGGCCGGAGAGAATATTTAACACGCCACTTGGTAAATCACTAGTTGCCACAACTTCAGCAAAACTAATTGCTGAAAGTGGAGCAGAACTAGATGCTAAAGCAACTGCGGTGTTTCCAGAAACTAAAATAGGAGCAACGGCTGCGACAAAACCAAGTAGTGGTTTATCAATTGAGGCAATCGCACCTACAACACCAAGTGCTTCAGGAATTGTGAAATTATAGAATGGACCAGATACCGGATTCGTTGAACCCGCAAGAGATGGCAACTTATCGCTCCAGCCGGCATACCAAACTAGTAAATCAACAGCGTCACTAACTTCTTGAAGTGATTCTTTGGCAGAGGCACCAGTTTGTAGCGAAATCTCTTGCGCAAACTGATCGCTGCGGCCTTCAAGCATTTCGGCAATGCGATACATAATTTGACCACGGTTGTAGGCTGTAGATTTAGCCCAACCAGGTTGAGCAGCGCGCGCTGCCACAACAGCATCACGTAAATCTTTTCGTGAAGCCAAGCAAGCATTGGCCAAGAATTCACCTTTATTGCTGGTGATCTCATAAGAACGACCAGATTCAGTACGTGGGAAAGCACCATTGATATAAAGCTTGTAAGTTTTCATAACTTCTAGGCGACCACTCATTTTGCCGATCCCTTCAAGTAAGCGCTAAGGCCATGGCGACCACCTTCGCGACCCCAACCAGATTCTTTGTAACCGCCAAAGGGGCTAGCTGGATCAAACTTATTAAAGGTATTTGCCCAGATCACACCTGCGCGAAGTTGCTGGCTAGCCCAGAGAATGTTTGAGCCTTTCTCACTCCAGATGCCTGCGGAGAGCCCAAATGGCGTGTTATTGGCCTTTTCAATGGCTTCTGCGGGGGTGCGGAAAGTTAATACTGAAAGCACGGGGCCAAAGATTTCTTCGCGGGCGATACGGTGAGATTGGGTTACGCCAGTAAAAATCGTGGGCGCAAACCAGAAACCTTTATCAGGTAGAGCACAATTAGGACTCCAACGCCCCGCACCTTCGGCATCACCGGCAGCAGTTAGTTCGTGAATTTTTGCTAATTGTTCAGCCGAGTTGATGGCACCGAGATCAGTGTTTTTATCTAGCGGGTCGCCAACACGTATTTTCTCCATGCGGCGCTTTAACTTTTCGAGAACTTCATCGGCAACACTCTCTTGCAGAATCAGACGAGAACCGGCACAGCAAACATGGCCTTGGTTGAAAAAGATGCCATTAACAATTCCTTCAACGGTCTCATCAATTGCAGCGTCACCAAAAACAATATTGGCGCCTTTGCCGCCGAGTTCGAGAGTTAAGGACTTATTAGTTGGCGCCACTGCGCGAGCAATCAACTTGCCAACTTCAGTAGAACCAGTAAATGCAATCTTGTCGATTCCTGGGTGGCTAACAATTGCAGAGCCCGTACTTCCATCTCCGGTAACAATGTTTACGACACCATCGGGTAGCCCTGCTTGCTGACAAACTTGGGCAAATAGCAGCGCAGTCAGTGAAGTTGTTTCGGCTGGTTTTAAAACCACCGTGTTACCGGTTGCCAGAGCTGGTGCAACTTTCCAAGCCAACATAAGTAGTGGGAAGTTCCAGGGAATAATCTGGCCAACCACGCCATGTGGGGCAGTGGTGGTATCAACACCTGCATATTCAAGTTTGTCGGCCCAACCTGCGTGATAGAAGAAGTGCGCGGCAGATAAGGGAACATCAACATCACGAGATTCGCGAATTGGCTTTCCATTATCAAGCGTCTCGAGAACAGCAAACTCACGCGCACGTTCCTGCATAATGCGAGCAATCCGGAATAAGTACTTACCCCGCTCGCGGCCAGATAACTTAGACCAGCTCTTATCGAAGGCGTTGCGGGCTGCTTTTACGGCAGCGTCAACATCGGCAGCTGTGCCAAGTGCGATAAGACTTAAGACCTCTTCAGTTGCTGGGTTGATGGAGTTGAAATGTGATGATCCGTTGATCCATTTGCCATTAATGAAATGCCCATATTCGGGATCGATTTTTACTACCGAACGTGATTCGGGAGCTGCTGCGTATTCGAAGTTCATTTGATTAGCCTCGTTAGTCGATCGTTACGTAGTTAGGGCTAGCGTAATAGCCATCGGACATTTTCAT
>Ga0208485_1000111_pt1 | contig 26048 bp, 5 predicted proteins | sample LakMenEpi27Jul12_FD_150707 | JGI IMG/M metagenome (GOLD analysis project Ga0208485, IMG submission 150707) | Freshwater microbial communities from Lake Mendota, WI - 17JUL2012 deep hole epilimnion (SPAdes) | ecosystem: Environmental > Aquatic > Freshwater > Lentic | place: Lake Mendota, Madison... | reverse complement strand
AGATGGTACCAGAGTTGTTATTGGATCACCATTAGCGGGACCGACGGATACTGGGGCTGTGTATATATTTGTGGGTAATGGTAATACATGGACTCAAGAAGCTAAATTAGTTTCGTCTAATATAGTAGATGGTGATCATTTTGGTTCTGCTGTCGATATAACTTATAATGGCGATCGCATTATAGTCGGAGCCCCTAATGCTAATGCATTGCCTTATAATCAAAATGATTCCGGTGGTGCTTATATATTCAAACGTAATGGAACCTCATGGACCGAAGAGTTTTATATTACTGGTGGTAATGGCGGAGCCAACGATTATTTTGGTAGTGCAGTTTCTATTAATAGTGATGGGTCTATTGTAATTATTGGTGCCAGTGGTGATGATACTGGGGAATTAGCGCAAGTCGGTTATGTTTATGCGTATTATCGAGCCGGTAGTGTTTGGGCTAATTTAGATTGGAAAACTGATGCAGAAATAATACCAGCCCATGGTTCTGAAGCTGGAGCGATGCATGGTTCTGCAACGGCATGTAATTTAGCTGGCGATCGGGCTATTGAAGGTTCACCAACTGATAATAATAACGTAAAAAATGTAACTAATTGCGGAACCGTAACTATTCATCATAAAAATAAAGGCATTCCTGGCTGGAAACATGTTAGTTATGGTAGTTGGGGTTCATTTATGAATAAGTATGCGATCTGGTCCGGTCCATTTACTGCAAATAGAACGGTTACTATAACCACACCCATAACTTTTCCAGCTTTCGGCTTGTATTGGGTACAAATGGCTGCGGATAATAATGTAGAGTATTATATGCTCGATATGGGGTCAAATAATTATTCGGGATTTACGGGCTCGCAAACTTGGTTTATTAACATTCATAATCAACTTACTCAAGATTTAACATTAACTATTCGTAATGGTAGTGGATCAGGTGGTAATCCGGCAGGTGTTGCAGTTAGAATTACGACATACGAAGATAATAGTGAAGTATGGACTACCTTAAATTTAGTTGATTCTGAATGGACTAGAGAATTATGGATCGATGCCCCGTTCCCAATAAAAGATGGTCATTTTGGTGCTAGTGTCGATATGGATGGTAACGGTGATCGTGTTGTTATTGGGGCTCCGGATGAAACGCAATCTGGTTTAGTTAAAGCTGGCGCAGCTTATGTTTATAGACGAGCCAATTCAACTTGGATTTATGAAGGTAAATTAACAGCATCGGATAAGGAAGCCAATACTAATTTTGGTTCGGCCGTTTCGATTAATGGGGCGGGTGATGTTATCGCGGTAGGTGAAATGAAAGCAAATGCGATTGGATTAGTTGCTTGTGGTGCAGTTTATATTTACAAGCGAGTCGGTAAGGTATGGACTCAGTATACTAAATTAATGGCGAATGATAAAGCGGCGGGAGATAATTTTGGATGTTCGGTTTCTTTAAATAATGCCGGAACACAAGTAGTAGTGGGAGCTAAAAACAAAAATCGCCAAGCAATTGGAAATGCTGGCGCAGTTTATTATATACCAATAAATTAATTTAGTAATATGCATATATCAAAACCAAATTCCGAAGATAGAATTTTTGCAGCAACTAATATACTGATGCCCGAAAATGGTAAAGTTATTTTAGTTCGTGATACTATTATTTACTATCCAATCGATGCGTATACCGTACAAGGTGGAACTAGATTTAAAACTAATCCATGGACTAGTCCATATCGCTACAAGTTAGTCGGTCCTAATGCTCTTGGTTTAGTTATTAATTCTAAAAACGGTAAGATATCCGGAACTGTAAATCCAATATCAACTAAAACAAAAATAGTTCCGGTAAAAATAGCGATATTTGATAGTATTAATAAAAAATGTAATTTTTCCGACCCGCTAAATAATTTCACTAGAATAAAATTTTGTACTATTTATTTTGACGTTAGATGGCCGCCTATTAGTGCAGCTATAACTAAAACATCATTAATTATTAATATTAACGATACTATAGACTTTAATCCATTTGTTAATAATGGGGTTTCTGTTGTTACTGGCGGAACTGGTAAAAGTTTTAAATATGAATTCGATGTCGACTATTTAAAATTATTATATCCGCATATTTCATTCGGACCTAATATTACAAAAAAAACATTCGGTAGTTTATCACTTAATAATAATACCGGAAAAATTACTGGGACTATATCAACAGAGTTCTTAGAATTTTTTAATAACAATAAATTCGGAACTAAAATAATTCCATTATATTTTATCATTAAAGATAGATTAAATAATATTAGTGGTGTTGATAATGACGGTAAAATTTACAGTAGAATTAAGATTGATTTATCATTAACTGTAGATGAATTATATATTTTAACTCCTCCAAATCCAATTAATTTAACCTTAGCCAAAGCGGTTGATAATACTAACCAATCATTTACTGTTATATCTAAAATTGGCGGGGGATTAAAACCGTATACAGTTTCCTTCGAATCTAAAACTTTCGATAAACATTTTCAATTGATAATTCAGTCAGATGATTCGGTTATTATCAAACCTAAAACGGTCAATTTGCCGGAAATACCCCGCATTAACAATCAATCGTCGGCAAAAGTTAACGTTATTGATTCTATGGGGCAATTCGCCTATATTACTGCGTTTATAGAAGTTCATTAATATGATAGAACAGGTAAAATTACCGTTGATAAAGATAAATATCATATTATCCATTTATACCATTTTAACCATACCGTGAGTAATTATGTTTATATCAAAACCATTATTAAATACTAGATTATTTACTGCAGCTACTGCTAGTTTACCGGCGAATAATACAGTAGAAGTCGAAGTAAATTCATTAGTATCATTCTCACCAGTTAATTCTCTTACTATAAGAGGTGGTACTAAATATAGAGCAAATAACTACGCATTCCCGTATAGATATCAATTTATCGGAACTAATACATTAAATTTAACTATCAATAACCAAACCGGATTAGTTAGTGGAACTATTCCAAGAATTAATGCAAAATCGATAACTTCAGATGCAATGAAAATAGAAGTTGTTGATTTTCAAAAATATCGAGCTAATTTTGCGGATAGATTAGATAATTTCAAAAAAAATCGATATTGTGAAGTTTTATTTAAAGTTGTTTGGCCGGCTATCGTCGTTTCAATACCCCAAAATAAATTATCATTTGCTCAAAATATGGATGATACTGTTAGTTTTAATCCATTTATTGATGCGAATAATAATTATGTGGTTTCTGGTGGGGCAATGGCGGGCGGAACTTATGCGGATGCCGGATTTAAATATGAATTTGATATTGATAAATTAAAAGAAGTTTATCCATCAGTTCCATTCCTTAATGATATATCGGCGACTACTTTTGGTGATCTATCTATTAATAACGATACTGGTTTAATAACTGGGAAATTAAATGATAAATTTTTAACATTTTTTTCAGATCATGTTCCTGCTACTAAAAATAAAGCATTATATTTTATAGTTAAAGATAAATTCGATAACAAATATGGTGTGGATAGAGATGGGAATATTAATAACCGAATTAGTATTAATTTAGCGTTAACTCTAACTGAATTAACGGTCGATGCGCCAGCAACCGCGGCTAATTTATTTTATTTAAAAAGTTGGTTTAATCCACAAAATCCATCTCCAATAAAATTAATTAATAATGTAACATTAGGTATTAAACCATATACATATACTTTCGCATCAACAGTTTTTCCGGATAATGGTTTAGCATTAGCCCAACAAGCTGATGGGTCTGTTAATTTAACCCGACCTTTAGGTGCAACAAATCAAATATTAGCTGCAAATAACGGAACAACTGCAGTTATTAATATAACAGATAAAGTAGGCCAACAAAAATCAATAACTGCATTTATTGAGATTCGAGATAATATTTGGTGGGATGATGGGAACACTGGTACTAGAAATTTTGATATTGCTGTCGGTGATGGATTATTGACGATATATGACGATAATACAAAATCATATTATAATAAATTTGTAAAATCACCATTTCCTAACTTGACTGGCGGTTATCCGGTTTATGCATTTACTGCATCAAATAATTCAACGACTATCAACGCAACTACCGGATTGGTAAATAATCAATCATTTGCTACGGTCGGATCATATACTAATGATTATACAGTCACTGATTCGAAATCGTATACATGGTGGGTAAGACATAATTATAAAGTTTGGCCAAAATTAATTGCAGTTATTGATTCTACCTTACCGTTAGTAAATAATAAAAAAACAAAAATATATTTTGCAGAAACTAATTTATCTAATTTTAAACCATTCGAAATAACGACTGCTGGTTCTGGAACTTATAAGTATGCGATAACTGCATCTAGCGGAACATATGCTAGTCGTTATTCAATGAATGAGGATACTGGCGCCATATCAACTGCTACTATAGTAATGGATGACGCCGCAGTTACTAATTTTACAGTTATGATAACGGATATAGTTACTCATGTCGTAATAACGGGCGAAGTTCAGATTAATACCAAACCAGCTAAAGTTTCAATCAATCCATTAACCTTTACTTATCCATTAAATGAAGTTAATGGATTTTCTCCATTTACTGATGTTTCTTCGAATAATACAATAACATCTAAATTATCTGGCGTTCCCGTATTTAAATATAGTTTTGTTACGTCGGCGTCTGATACTGATTCTGGCGTCGCAACCAAAGATTATTATACCATCGACTCAACTGGTAAAATTACATATACTGGTAATGGTTTACCATTCGATATGGCAAAAACAATTCTATATGTTAAAGTAGCTGATAATGATTCACCTACTGTAGTTAAACCAGCAATTGCAACGATTACCTTATTTGGATTAACTATTACTTTTTCTGGTTTAGCTCCTCAAATTGGAAGTTCTCTTTCAGTCAGTGGATTACCGTCTGGCGCCTCAGGTATGACATATCAATGGTATACTGTTGATAATGGTGTAGCGTCTATATTATCTGGATCTACTGGGACTACATTTACGCCTGCTGCAACCGAAACCCATAAAAGTATAGCAGTCGTAGTAAATTACGTATCCGACGGTTTTAAATATTCGGTTAGTTCATTAAACTCGGTTACTGTTTTAGCAGCAGATGAAACACCAATTTCATTCTCGTATCCAGTATTTGCATATAAATGGAGTAAAACAAATGTAAATAATTTTGGTCAGGCTGATATGGATGGTTATTTTGCGGTTTATGGTCAAGGGACGATAACTAATGCGCCTAGAATTGGCGGCGGCGGTTTTAGCGCTCAAGGTGGGGCGAGTGTTTGTTACGTAACTAATATATCAGGTCATCCATCCGCGAATACTGCTGCGGATTTAACAGCAGCTAGTTATTCGTCTAGTGGGTATATCGACGTTCAAAAAACTAATATTTACGAAGCATTTAAATTCGAATTAAAAACTATATTAACAGACCCCACATTTAAAAATATTAAATATTTTGCATTCGTAGTTCATGACTTAGCATCAGTTTTGCGGACTGTCGGTTCACAATTAACCTATAAGTTATATGATTTCGAGAATCCTAGTGTTATTTTAGATAGTACGGCAATGCAGGAACCAGGTAATGGTTATATATTTAAAACCAATATGGCGTATGATGGTAGTGCAGCATCTGCAGTCGTTTTAGGATATTTTACTAGATACGAATCGGTTTGGGTTTATACGCCGAAAATGGTTTATTTACCTGGTTCTGGTGATAGCGACCCGAATATATCCGGATTACATTTAGATGCACCGAAAGTAGTAGTTCCTCCTAATCATGCACCGACTGGTTCAATTACTATAACTAGTAATAATGCAGCTAATGCCGCCGGTTGTACATTATCATTAACTAATACCGTAGCTGATGCTGATGGATTAGGGACTTTCTCATATCAATGGAAAGCCGACGGAACTGCAATTGCGAACGCAACAGCGGCTACTTATAAAACAGTAGCTTCGGATAACGGTAAAGTTATGACTTGCGAAATGAAGTATACTGACGGTATTGGAAATTTAGAGACTATTACAAGTTCAAATTCAATTACCATTACACAAAATCATCCAGCAACTCTTACGGTTACTCTAACGGGAACCGGTAAAATAGGCGAGAATTTAACCGCTACTATAACTAATGCATCGGATGCGGAAGGATTAGATTCAAACGCATATCAGTACATGTGGAGTTATAGCTCGAATAATCAATTGCGAAATGGTTTCAACGCACCAAATTCGGGGTCGTATTATAATAGTTCTACGTATCCAGTTCAAGCTCCACTAGTAGTGGGCAATGCGGTTTATGTCCGTGTTTGGGTAACCGACGCATTGGGTGTAGCGAGTGGGTGGGCTGAAAGTAATGATATTATAGTTGCTGCGGCGTAAATGGTAAATTAACCGTCGGATAAATACAATATTATAATCATATTTCCCTATTTTTGGAGTTAATTTAATATGTTATCCGACGGCTTACAATTTCTCGCGGGAGCAGTAAATACAAATTTTTCACTTCCGTTTACTAATAATTTATCCACTGTCGTTAACGCGACCCGAGGGGATTTAGTTTACAATACTGGGATTAACCCAGGTCTTTATATTCATGATGGAGCTAAATGGGTTTTAGGCTTAGATTTAGGACCACAAACCGCTACACCCGATGCTGAAGTAACTACAAATAAAGGCATTGCTGGTGGATATGCTGCATTAGATACTAATAGTTTATTATTAACAGCTAACTTACCAGCATTTACTGGAGATGTTACTTCAAATGCCGGTTCTAATACTCTATCATTAAATGCAATTCCTTGGAGTAAACTATCAGGTAAACCAACCACATTATCAAATTACGGTATTATCGAAACTGATGATTTATTAGTTGGTTTAATGAATAGTAAAGTTTCAAAATCTGGTGTTGCATTAGCCGCAGGCACGGCAATTAAAGTTACCTTTAATTCAAATGGTTTAATCACAGCTGCTGGTTCATTAGCATTATCTGATATTCCGGATTTACCTTGGAATAAAATTACAACTGGTAAACCGACTGCATTAACTGGTTATGGTATCACTGAAGCTGATCCATTATTAATGGCGATATCTAACTCTAAAATAAATAAACCAAGTACCGCTTTAACGCCAACTACAGCCACCAAAATTTCATTTAATGAAAATGGTTTAGTTACTAGTTCTGGTTCATTATCAGCTAATGATATTCCTATTATACCTTGGTCTAAATTAAATAATACTCCGACTTTATTAACTAATTATGGTATTAGTGAAGCTGATCCATTATTAATGGCATTATATAATGCCAAAGTTCAAAAATCGGGTGCTATGTTGACAGCCGGAACTGCAACTAAAGTTACTTTTAATGCTAGTGGTTTAATAACTGCATCTAGTCCATTAACCGTTTCTGATTTACCTGCCGGTTCATTAACTACGACGTCAGATTTAAATTGGGATAGAATTACCAATCATCCAACTACATTAGCTGGTTATGGTATAATTGCAACTGATACTATATTAACGGCTATTACTGATTTGATTACTGGTGTTAATGGTGGATCATCTGCTATTACAGCAGATCCAACTATTAAAATAGTTCGAGTAAATGGCGATAATTATAATATAACAGTTGCTGATAATGGTAAATTTTTACAAGTAAACGATGAAGTTAATAGATCAATTATAGTTCCTGCGGTTGGTGTTTTAACTATAGGTAAAAACTTTACCGTTTATAATCAATCACCTAATTATATAACAAACGTAGTAATTCCGGTTGGTTATACAGTTCGTCAAAGTGGGGATGCAACTATAAAAATTAATGGTGCTAATGGTGGTAAAATTGTCATCGCCCCATTCTGTAAAGTTACTTTATTATTTACGTCGGAAGATGGAACATCAACTGGACCAACATCAGCAGTTAATCAAATTATTGTAGATGGTGTTTTTGATACTGCATCATTAACCTAATAAAATCGTTTAAAATTAAGTAGTTCGTGGTAGTTCTAGCCGGTAGAATAAATAAAATATTACAATACAAATTTACATCATTTGGAGTTAATATTATATGTTATCTGCCGGCTTACAATTTATTGGTGGAGCAGTAAGTTCCAATCTTATCTTACCGTTTACCAACAATTTAGCATCCATTACACCAGAACGCGGGTCAATCGTTTATAATACAGGTGTTAATCCTGGTATTTACATATATAATGGAACCACATGGATGGACGTAGTCCCAGTTCCAGACGGCGACCCATCAAAAATTATTTCATCAAATACACTTCCAGCATTTACAGGTGATGTTCGTTCGGTAGCCGGATCTGCAACATTATTATTAAATGATATTTTACCAGACTTAATTGGTGATGAAGCTACTTATAATTCAGTCGTAGTTAATAGTAAAGGTCAGATTATTGATGGGTATTACTATACCACATTAACCGATATGGGTATATCTGATGCGGATGAATTATTATTAAACAAAGAAATAATTGATAATAAAGGTATGCCGGATGGTTACGCCGGTTTAGATTCCGATGCATATTTGTTAGCTGAAAATTTTCCGGGATTTACTGGAGACGTAGTTTCAGTTCCCGGTACTAATATATTAACCTTAAAATCATTAAATAATGCATCTAACCCATTAGTTTCAATTACCGGAACTTATAATTCAGTTATCGTTAATAATAAAGGTTTAGTAATTGGTGGTACTAAATTAGATTTATATACAAAATCGGAAGTTGATTTTTTAATTGGTAGTAATGTTTATCAACTCGATACTCAATTAGTTAATATAGCTGGAACTCAAACTCCAATTAATTATAAAAATTCAAAATATGCTATATTAAATAATACCGCTGCAGCTAGTGCAAAAAAGGGTGATATTGCTGTCGTTACTGCAGTTAATACTACTTACGTTAGAAAACAAATAACTGAAGATATTTTATCTGATTGGATTGAATTACCTCAGCGCGATAATGGATTAAGTGGCGTCGATATTACATCTAGATTAACCCTTGATCTTAGATTAACTAATACTTCAGCTGGATTGCAGATTATTAATTCAGCTAATCCGGGTCGTAGATTTTCATTACCTGCTCCATCTACAGTTCAAACTGGCGGACCATTATTCATCTTTAAAAATAAAGATATTACTAATGGATTTAAATTATTTACATCGACTGGTAATTTCTTATTTGATGTGAATAGTGATTCTACTGTTAGTGTTTATCTAGCCGGATCAACTGACTTAGATTGGATGTTCGTCGATCATAGCTTAAAAGGTCGCGAATTATCAAGTAATAAATCAGCCAATACATCATTAGTTGGAACTAATAATGTTTCTAGTGATACTTTATATCCGACTCAAAAAGCAGTTAAAACTTACGTCGATAATAAAATATCTGACAATATTACCAGTATAAAAGGAACCTCTATTACAACTGGCGGTAATGCCCCAGAATTAATTAATGCTGGTTTAGCCACATTAGATAAAAATAATTTATTAACAATTGAGCAATTACCGCCTCAAGCTATTGCTAAAGTTTATAGTTTACCTGCGACGTATGATAAAGATGGTCAAACGTATACAACTTCTACGATAAATTATTTGGATGCATTATATGCTTATGCATCGACCAATAATATTGAATACAATATCGGTGATACTTTAGTTATCGATAGTCTTAAAAAGACTTTTATTGTTCAATCTGTTGGGCCAGTTCATTTCCTTGATTTACCGGTTGGTGTTACTTCTGTTAATGGTCGAATTGGTGCCGTTACTATAGATGCAAGTGATGTTTCTACTGGTGTATTTGACCCTAGTTTAATACCGAACGTTACATCTATTAGCTCAGTTAGAAATCATGGTCCTATCACCGAATCGTTAGTACTAACCAAGGATTCTGAAAATATTCAGTTGTTTAGTACACAAACCGATAATTTAAATATTAAATTACCAGCTGTATCGTCAATGTCTGCGGTCGGCGTTAAATTTATTATTAAAAATACAGGTTTCGTTACTGAAAAATCAATAGATATTAAAAATTCAGCTAATACTACATTATATACATTAGCTCCAAACCAAGCAGTTACTGCGATATTAGTTAATAAGGATATTGATGATGCCTCATCTTGGATTGTAGCTGGTTATGCGGTTCCGGATCGATTTGCTGAATTAGATCGCAATAAAAAAATATTAGCAGCTCAATTACCGACCTTTACTGGTGATGTTACTTCTGATGGAACTGATATTACGATTAAAGATGCACCATTTTATAATGAATCGTATACTGATGAGTTTTATGGTTATACGAAAGTTAATAGACAAGGTTTAATTACCGACGTTAAAAATAGATTAGTTACTATATCAGATATCAATCAATTACCAGAATTGAGTGATGATACTTTTGATCCAGATATTAGATATTCAATAGCGGATACAAAATTAGTTTATACTTGGGATGGAAGTAAATATGTTCTAGTAGATAACTTATATGCAGCCCATAATTATATTATAAGTACATTAGGGGCCGATAAATCACACATCATTAAACCAGGATCGAAAGCATTATTAGCAACTAAAGGTGATTTAGTTCATATTTTATCCGAGAAAAAAACCTATTATTTAAATAGCCCTAATTCATCCGTTTTAGCTAATTGGGTTGAATTGTTTGCTAATTTAGAGGGTGTTGAATTTGCAGCGAATAAAAATAAAATCGATGGTTATGCTGGTTTAGATGCATCGGGTAAATTAGATTTAACTCAAATCCCAGCTTTTGCGTATACTAAAGTAGAATCAGATGCTAAATATGCAGATAAAACATTATTAGGTGATCGAAATACAGCTGGTGGTTATTTAGGTTTAAATTTAGATAATAAAATAGATTCTGCTTATTTACCTGCGATTACAACTAATAATATCGCAACTGTTACTACTATAGCAGAACGTGATGCATTAGTTGCATCTATTGGTGATATGGCTATAGTGATGGGGTCTGTAAATAAGAATTATATCTTATCTGCAACCGAGCCTAATGTTTGGACTGAATTAGCTAATCCGACCGGAGGTGTAACCTCAATAAACGGTAATACGGGGGTTATTAGTTTAACATTAGCGAATATATCGGGAACCTTACCTGCGACTGCTTTACCGACGTTTACTGGTGATATTTTACGAGCAAATGGCTCAGCTGAACTGACTATTGCTAAATTAAACGGTATCGTATTAGATTCATCGTTTAATGGAACAACATTGCCATCAGACGGTGCAGTTTTTACTTATTCGGTAGCTGGCGGTAAAGCAACTTGGCGCCCATTAACAATCAATAATTTATCTGGAACATTAAGCCCGACTGCATTACCTGCATTGATCGGTGATGTTACTTCTATCGCTGGAACTAATAATTTAGCAATTAATAAATTAAACGGTATTAATTTAGATCCAGCATTTAGTGATTCAGTTTTACCTGACGATGGTGATGTATTTACTTTCTCTGCGACCGGCGCTAAAGCAACTTGGAAACCATTAAATGCGAGTAGCTTTACTACCGGAACATTATCAATTAATATTTTACCAGCATTCGCTGGCGATGTTTCATCAGTTGCTGGAACAAACGAATTAGTTATATCTAAAATTAACGGTATTGCATTAGATACTGAATTTAATAAAGATAACTTACCAATTGATGGTTCCATTTTAACTTATTCGTCATCTACTTCTAAAATAGCATGGAAAGCATTTGATGCAAGTATAATGGTAACTGGAACGTTAGGAATCGGTAGGTTACCAGCGTTTACTGGAGATGTAACGTCTACTTTAGGAACCAATACTTTAACCTTATCGAATACTGGAGTCGTTGCTGGAACGTATAATTCAGTAACGGTGGATGCAAAAGGTCGTGTTACTGCTGGATCATCATTTGAAACCTATTCAAAAACAGAAGCCGATGCAAAATACTTACTAAAAACAGCTCTAGGTAATAGAGATGAAGCGGGTGGATATGTCGGTTTAAATAATGCGAAAAAAATCGACCCTTCTTTCTTACCAGCAATTACATTAAATACGTCATATAGTGTTACTACATTAGAAGAAAGAGATGCATTAACAACCACTAATATTGGCGATATCGCTATTGTAACTGGTGATATAAATGCGACTTATATTTTATCGAATGCGTCACCAAAGACTTGGACTTTATTATCAAATCCATTAAGTGCAGGATCTGGTTTTAACCCAGATAGTTTTGTTTTAGCTGATATTAAAGGTAATTTATCAGCGGAAGCATTACCAGCATTTACTGGTGATGTTACTTCAGTTGCTGGGACTAATATATTAACATTATCTAATACTAATGCAATTGCCGGTACTTATAATAATGACGCTAGTGCAATAACTCCATTTACTGTCGATACTAAAGGTCGAATTGTTAGTGTTGGATCTCCAGTTACTATCAAACCACATTTTACTGATATTATTGGGATGCCTGCATCATTAGCCGATTTCGGTATTGGTGATTTATATACTAAAGCACAAATAGATACCTTAATAACTAATAAATTAGAAAAAAATGCGGATATTGTTGCTGGTTCAGGTTTTAAAATTACTTATGACACAAAAGGTTTAATTACTGGCAGTTCAGATTTATTATTAGCTGATATCCCAGCATTACCGGCAGATAAAATTACATCTGGCATCATTGATATTAATAGATTACCAGCTAATTTAGTATTTAAAGATGAATCTGGTAGTATTCCATCATCGTTAATTCCATCAGTTTCATTAACTAGTACAGTAACTCCAGCTACCACTGCGGATATGACTTCGTCTACTGCATCTACTGGTACTTTAGCTATTATTACGAACGACCCAGATCCGACTAAAAATGGATCTTATATTAAAGCGGATGATGGTTCATGGAAACAATTATCAGTACCGACTGGAACAGTTGCTTCGATTAACGGCAAATCAGGTAATATTGAAAAAATATTACCAGAAGATATAGCCGGTTTATTTGCAGATGATTTAAATAAAACATTATTAACTTCAAAATTACCGTTATTTGATGGTGATATAGTTTCAACTGCAAATAATAGAAATATATTAACTTTAAAAGATATTCCGACTATAACCGAAAATATTAGTTATACTTCAGTTAAAGTAAATAGTAAAGGTATAGTAATTGGCGGTATAATTGGCGATAATTATAATAAAGCTGATATCGATGATAAATTTGTTACTAAATTATCTTTAGGTGAGAAAAATGCAATTGGTGGTTATGTTAGTTTAAATCTATCGAATGCAATTCCAGCAGAACATTTACCGATATTTGACGGCGATGTTGTTTCTACATCATTTGCGAGAAATACATTAACATTAAAAGATATGCCTGGTTTAGTAGAAGGCGCTTCTTATTCTTCTATTACTGTAAACAAAAAAGGTTTAGTAATTGGTGGTTCAATCGGAACTAACTACTCCAAAGAAGAAATCGATACTAAATTTTTATCGAAATCAATTGCTGGCGATCGTAATGCACCAGATGGTTTTGCCGGATTAAATTCAGACGGTAAAATCGATTCGGCTTATTTACCATCTATTACATTAAACAATATCAAATCAGTTACTACAATTGCTGCGAGAGATGCATTAGTAGCAAAAATTGGTGATATTGCTATCGTATCCGGTAATATCAATAAAACCTATATATTATCGTCATTAACACCAAAAATTTGGAACGAAATGTTAAGTCCAACTGGTGGTGTTACGTCAGTTAATGGTAATATCGGGGCTGTTACTTTAGATTTATCTAATTTACCTGGTAATTTAGCAATGGAAAATGCGCCAGTTTATACAACTGGCGATGTAATAACTAATGTTGATACCCATGAATTATCATTAAATACAATTGATGGATTAGCGGCCGGGACTTATAGTAAAGTTACGGTTAATAATAAAGGTTTAGTAATAGCAGCAACTCAATTGACATTAGCTGATATTCCAGATTTATCTTGGGATAAAATTAAATTAAATAAACCCACTACCTTAGCAGAATTTGGTATTACTGATGTTGTATCTGCGAGTGATGTTAGATTAACTGATTCTAGAACACCATTAGCTCATACTCATGCTATTGCAGATATTATCGATTTAAGATCCGAATTAGACAGTAAAATGATCGGTAACCCGACTATTATTGCAAAAACCGGATTTAAAATATCATATGATGCAAAAGGTTTAGTAACAAGTAGTTCAGAACTCACATTAGCTGATATTCCTGAGTTATCTGCAGATAAAATTACATCTGGATTAATTGATGTTAATCGATTACCGACTAATGTAGTTTTGATGGATTCTAATGGTAATTTACCATCTAATTTAATTCCTACGGTTTCATTAACTGGAACCATTACTGTTGCTTCTTATGCTGCGATGATAGGTAGTACATCATCTGCGGTAGGAACTGCAGCTATAGTAACATCGGACCCAGATCCATCTAAAAACGGAACATATATTAAAGCTGCCGGTAATATCTGGCGTACTTTAGTTACTCCAACTAATACGGTTTTATCAATTAATAGTAAATTTGGCCATATTGGTAAAATTACTCCAGATGATATATCGGGTGTGTTTGCCGATGATGCAAATAAAACAATATTACCATCTAAATTACCTGATTTTGATGGCGATGTGATTTCTTCTACTTCATCTAAAAATACTTTATTATTAAAAGAAATTCCTGGTTTATCTGAAAATGTTAGTTATTCATCCGTTCGAGTAAATAGCAAAGGTTTAGTTATCAGCGGTATAGTCGGCGATAATTATACTAAAACGGAAATTGATAGTAAATTTATTCCAAAAACTGCATTAGGTGAACGCAATATAGCTGGCGGATACGCAGGATTAAATCCATCTAATACTATAGATGCAGATCAATTACCAGCATTTGAAGGAGATGTAATATCATCAGCTTCTCATAAAAATGTTTTAACCTTAAAAGAAGTTCCTGGTTTAATTGAAAATATTAATTATGCATCAGTTAAAGTAAATAGTAAAGGTATAGTAATTGGTGGTATAGTCGGTGAAAATTATACTAAGGATGAAATAGATAGCAAATTCTTATTAAAATCGGTTTCTGGTGATAAAAATGCAGCTGGTGGTTTCGTAGGATTAAATTCATCATTAAAAATAGATCCAGCGTATTTACCAGCAATTACATTAAATTCAATTAAAGCAGTTACTACAATTGCAGAACGAGATTTATTATCAGTTCGAGTTGGTGATGTTGCTATAGTTGCTGGTTCAGTTAATAAGACCTTTATCTTAGCAGATACATCACCAAAAACTTGGATTGAAATGTTAAATCCAGTTGGTGGTGTTGCTTCAGTTAATGGTAATACTGGAGCTGTTGTTTTAGATTTATCTAATTTATCGGGAACTTTATCAATTGATAAATTGCCTGCATTTACAACTGGAGATGTAATTACTAATTCAACAACAAAAGAATTAGAATTAAAAACGATTGGTGGTTTAATCGCAGGTACGTATAGTAAAGTAACTATCAATAATAAAGGGTTGGTAACTAATGCATCTCAATTATCAGCATCAGATATTCCAGATTTATCCTGGGATAAAATTATTAATAAACCGACTACGTTGGCTGAATTTGGTGTCGGTGATGTCGTTTTAACGACTGATGTTAGATTAAATAATGCAAGAGAACCATTAGCTCATACGCATACGATTAGTAATATTCTTGGATTGCAAGATACCTTAGATAATGTATTATCTAAAAATATTGATATTACACCGAATACTGCAACTAAAGTAACATATGATAATAAAGGTTTGATAACTGGTAGTGAATCATTAGCGGCGGCTGATATTCCTAATTTAGATATTAGTAAAATTACCGGATTACAAGATACGTTAACTTTATTACAAACTTCATCTAGTACTGGCTTAGCTAAAAATGCAGATATCGTAGCTGGAGTCGGCACTAAAATATCATATGATATTAAAGGTTTGGTAACTGGTAGTTCTAATTTAACCGCAACTGATATTCCAACGTTACCGATTAATAAAATTTCTGGTCTGCAATTAGCGTTCGATGATAAAGTTACTAAAAATGCAAATATACCTGCGGGATCCGGGTTTAAAATTACATATGATGCTAAAGGTTTAGTAACTGGTAGTTCTAATTTAACATCATTGGATATACCACTATTAAGCATTAATCAGGTTGATGGTTTACAAGCTAGTTTAGATACTAAATTAACAAAACCTAGTCAAATTACTGCTGGTTCCGGTACTAAAATTACATTTAATGCCGACGGTTTAGTAACCTCAGGTACTGCGATGACTGATGCCGATTTACCGAATCTAGCCATTTCAAAAATTACTGGATTGCAATCAGCATTAGATAATAAATTAACTAAAAATGTAAATGTTATTGCTGGTACTGGCGTTAAAATTACATATGATGCTAAAGGTTTAGTAACTGGTAGTTCAATATTAACATCGACTGATATTCCGACTTTGCCGTCAACTAAAATTAGTGGGTTACAAAATATATTAGATTCCGTTATGTATGCTAATGTTCCTATTACATCAGGCACTGCAGCTAAAATAACATATGATGAAAAAGGATTAGTAACTGCCGGTACATCATTAATCGCATCCGACATACCAGATTTAAACATCAGTCAAATTACTGGATTACAAGATGCATTATCTGGTGGGGCAACTGCCGATTTATTAAATACCGCAATTGATGCATTGAAAGATAATGTTGCGGCTGAAGGTGATACACTTAAAAAATTATACGATTTAATCGTTGCTAGTTTTAAAGAGATTACAGTAGCTGATACTGCAGCTAGAGATGCATTTGATGTTAAAACTTTACCGACTAATTTATTCGTTTCTGATGATGGTGATGGTCATTGGGCATTATATAAAGCAACGTCTACTGGAATTGGAGCTACTTTCATTAAGTTATCAGATCCAGATTTATTAAATTCGTCTATTGGTTTTAATCCAGAAAACGTTATTAATAAATCAGCTGATACTACGTTAGGTGGTTTAACGCCAGACGATATTAAATACCCAACACAAAAAGCAGTTAAAGCTTATGTTGATACTACTATCACAACAAGTAATATTGATGTTAATCAATTACCGACTAGTGTTGTTTTATTAGACGGTACTGGGAAAATACCAAATTCATTATTACCGCCAGTATCATTAACTGGAAGTACAATTACACCAGCTTCATATACTGCGATGGTTGCAACTACTGCTACTACTGGTACATTAGCTATAGTAACAGCCGATTCGGATCCAACGAAAAATGGATCGTATATTAAATTAGCTGACGGATCTTGGCAAAAATTATCAGTTACTTCAAGTTCCGTTAATTCAATTAATGGTAAAACCGGAAATATTACTAAAATATTACCAGAAGATATAGCCGGAGTTTTTGCGGATGATGCGAATAAAACATTATTATCTTCGAAATTACCTATATTTGATGGTGATGTCATTTCGACAACTGGGGCGAGATCGACCTTAACCTTAAAAGAAATTGAATCTATTACTGAAAATGTCGCATATTCATCAGTTATATTAAACAAAAAAGGTTTAGTAATTGGTGGTACTATCGGTGCAAGTACCGATGCTTATACTAAAGTAGAAAGTGACGGTAAATATGTAACTATATTAGCATTAGGTTCTAAAAATACAAATAATGGTTATGCTGGTCTATCGGCAACTGGATTATTAGATAATTCAGTATTACCAGTATTTGACGGCGATGTAATATCGACTACTAATGCAAAAACAACATTAACATTAAAAGATATCGAAACCATTACTGAAAATGTTGCTTACTCATCAGTTATATTAAACAAAAAAGGTTTAGTAGTTGGTGGAACAATTGGAGCTAGCACTGATGCTTATACCAAAGTAGAAAGTGATGGCAAATACGTTTTAAAAACAGTAGTCGGGGTACGAAATACATCGGGTGGTTTTGCTGGCTTAGATGCAAACGGCGTTTTAAATAATGAACAATTACCATTATTTGATGGCGACGTTATTAATAGTTCCGAATCTAGAAATATTTTAGTTTTAAAAGATATGGTTGGATTAGCAACCGGAACATCATTTACTTCAGTTACCGTAAATAGTAAAGGTTTAGTAATAGGCGGGACAATCGGTGAAGTTTATACTAGAGCTGATGCTGAAGCTGCATTTATATCGAAAATTGAAGCAGGTGATAAAAATGCACCTAGTGGTTATCTAGGATTAAATTCTAGTGGTAAGATCGAAGCTAATTTCTTACCATTATTTACTGGTGATGTTGTATCAAGCGCTAATGCACGCAATGTATTAACTTTACCTGAAATTGATGGGTTAGTAGAAGGTATTAAGTATTCATCAATTACCGTAAACAAAAAAGGTTTAGTGGTTGGTGGAACTAGAGGTGAAGTTTATTCGAAAGACGAAGCTGATCTAGCATTCGCATCTAAATTAGTTTTAGGTGACCGAAATGCCGCCGACGGCTTTATCGGTTTAAATTCGAATGGTAAAATCGATCCGGCTTATTTACCAGCAATTACATTAAATTCAGTTCAAACTGTTACTACTATTGCGGAGCGTGATGCATTAAGTGTTCGAGTTGGTGATGTTGCGATTGTAGTTGGTAATATAAACAAAACATTTATATTATCTAGTATCGATCCGATTACTTGGATCGAAATGGTAAATCCATTGGGTGGTGTTACTTCAGTTAATGGTAATACTGGAGATATTAATCTTTCATTATCTAATTTACCTGGAGTTATATCGCACGAAAAATTACCAGCTTATACATCCGGTGATGTAATTACAAATACGACAACCAATAATTTAGAATTAGCCACAATTAATGGTTTAGTAGCTGGTTCATATAGTAAAGTAACAATTAATGAAAAAGGGTTAGTTACTGCGACTAGCCAATTAACGTTAGCTGATATTCCTAATTTATCATGGGATAAAATTACTTTAAATAAACCTACGACTTTAGCTGAGTTTGGTATTATTGATGTTGTATCATCTAATGATCCTAGATTTACTGATGCTAGAGCACCATTAGCTCATACACATATCATTGATGATATTACTGGATTGCAGTCGGCATTAGATGGTAAACTAATAGGTAATACAGCAATAGTAGCTGGTACTGGATTTAAAATATCATATGATGCGAAAGGTTTGGTAACAAGTAGTTCGGATCTAACATTAGCCGATATACCTGAGTTATCTGCGAGTAAAATTACAACTGGAGTAATAGATGTTAATCGATTACCAACTAATGTAGTTTTAACTGACGCTAATGGTAATTTGCCATCTAATTTAATTCCTGCGATTTCATTAACAAATACTATTACTCCAGCTTCGTATGCAGCTATGTCATCAGCTACTGCGACAACCGGGACATTAGCTATTGTAACCGATGATGCGGATTTAACAAAAAATGGATCATATATTAAATTAGCTGACGGTTCATGGAAAAAAATGACCGTTCCATCAAATACGGTTGCATCAATTAATGGTAAAACCGGAAATATTGAAAAAATACTACCCGAAGATATAGCCGGCGTATTTGATATTGATGCGAATAAAACATTATTATCATCAAAATTACCTATCTTTGATGGCGATGTAATATCAACAACCGAATCAAGAAATACCTTAACTCTAAAAGAAATTAGTGGGTTAACTGAAAATGTTGCTTATTCATCAGTTATATTAAACAAAAAAGGTTTAGTAATTGGCGGTATTGTCGGTGAGAATTATACTAAAGCAGAAAGTGATGCAAAATACCTAGCTAAAAATGATTTAACTGGTGATTTTGTAACTTCGATTAACGGTAAAAAAGGAACTATTACTAAAATTGAAGCTGATGATATTGCTGGAGTATTTAATTCTGATTCAAATAAAACATTATTAGTTTCTAAATTACCTATCTTTGATGGTGATGTAATATCGACAACCGATTCAAGAAATACATTAACATTAAAAGAAATTAGTGGATTAACTGCTAATGTAAGTTATTCATCGGTTATCTTAAACAAAAAAGGTTTAGTAGTTGGTGGTATTGTTGGTGAGAATTATTCAAAATCAGAAACTAATGATAAGTTCTTATCATTAGCAATTTCTGGTAATAGAAATGCACCTAGTGGGTTTGTTGGTTTAAATACTGCAGGTAAAATTGAACCATCATATTTACCGGCAATTACATTAAACAATATCAAAACAGTAACTACATTAGAAGATCGAGATGCATTGTTTGTTGCATTAAATGATGTTGTTATTGTTTCGAGTCTTAGCAAAACCTTTATATTAACGTCGAATACACCTAAAACATGGAATGAGTTATTAAGTCCAGCTGGTGGAGTAAGTTCAGTAAATGGTAATACTGGTGCAGTCACCGTCGATTTATCTAATATTCCAGGTACATTACCGTTAGATAAATTGCCTACTTATACATTAGGTGATGTAATAACCAATACCACAACTAAAGAATTAGAGTTAAAAACATTATCTAATTTAACTCCTGGTCAATATACGAAAGTATCGGTTAATAATAAAGGTTTAATTGTTTCTGCAAGTCAATTAACGGCAACTGATATTCCAAATATATCGTGGAATAAAATTACATTAGATAAACCAACTACTTTAGCTGGTTTTGGTATTGCTGAACAATATGCTACATTAATCAATAATAAAATACCGTATGATTTATTAAATCGCGATGTTATTGAAGGTGATGCATTACCAGCCATTGGCGAAGCTAATAAAATCTACGTTAACAAAACCACTAATACAACTCATCGTTGGGATGGAGCTGCTTTTGTTCAAATCGGTGGGGGTGGTGGTAGTGCTAATAATTTAACTGGTGTTTTAAATCTAAGTTTGATTCCAGATTTAAGTATCAATAAAATTACTGGATTGCAAACTGCATTGGATGGAAAACTATCTAAAAATGCGGCAATATCGGCCGGTACTGGGATTAAAGTAACTTATGATACAAATGGATTGATCGTAAGTAGCTCGGGGTTATTAGCCTCAGATATACCGGATTTAAATGCAAGTAAGATTACGGCAGGTATTATCGATATTAATAGATTACCAACTAATATCGTTCTAACTGATGAATCGGGTAAATTACCAGCTTCTTTAATTCCATCAGTAACGTTAACTAATACTGTTACTCCAGCTACCACTGCGGATATGACTTCGTCTACTGCAGATACTGGTACTTTAGCTATTATTACTAATGATCCAGATCCAACTAAAAATGGATCTTACATTAAGATGGATGATGGTTCATGGACTCAAGTAACAACACCGACTGATACGGTTGCGTCAATTAATGGCAAAACTGGAATTATATCAAAAATATTACCAGAAGATATAGCTGGAGTATTTGAACCGGATGCTAATAAAACATTATTAACTTCAAAATTACCATTATTTGATGGTGATGTTGTTTCTACGACTAATTCTAGAAATACATTAACATTAAAAGAAATTAGTGGTTTAATTGATAATGCAACTTATACATCAATTAGAGTAAACAAAAAAGGTTTAGTAATTGGTGGTACAATCGGAGAAGTCTATAGTAAAACTGATACTGATGCGAAATTTGTTACTAATATATCATTAGGTAGTAAAAATACAGCTGGTGGTTATGCTGGATTATCAGTAAATGGTACTATCGAATTAAATCAATTACCGATATTTAATGGTGATGTAATATCTACAGCTAATGCTAGAGGAACATTATCATTAAAAGAAATTGGTGGATTAACGGAAAATGTTAATTATTCATCAGTTAGAATAAACAAAAAAGGTTTAGTAATTGGTGGAACGATTGGTGAAAACTATAGTAAAACCGATACTGATGCAAAATTCGTAACTAAATTATCATTAGGTAGTAAAAATACAGCTGGTGGTTATGTAGGTTTAAATCTAAATTCAAAAATCGATTTAACCTATCTACCATCAATGACGACTAATAACGTAATTCCAGTTGCTACATTAGATGATCGTGATGCATTAAGTGCTAATATCGGTGATGTGGCTATAGTTGCGGCGGTTAATAAAACCTTTATATTAGCTGATACTGCGCCAATGACTTGGATGGAAATGTTAAATCCAACTGGCGGTGTAACTTCAGTTAATGGTAATATGGGTGCAGTTACAATAGATTTATCAAATATACCAGGAACGTTATCAGCGAGTAAATTACCTGCATATACAACTGGCGACGTAATCACTAATACAGAAACTGGCGAGTTAGTTTTAAGTCCGATAACTGGTTTAACTGCGGGTGCATATGCAAAAGTAGTAATTAATGAGAAAGGTTTAGTAATTGGATCTAGTGCATTAACGGCGGCCGATATCCCAGATTTATCTTGGGATAAAATTACCACTGGTAAACCATCAACTGCAGCTGATTTTGGATTAACTGATATCATTAGTACATCTAGATTACCAATAGATGATAATGGAATTGATAAATTAGTTACTGTTGGTAGTGATGGTAAAATTAATAGCTTGTTATTACCATCATTAGCTATATCAGATACATATACTTTCTTTGCATCAACTGCAACTAAAGATGATATTATCGCCGTTGGTAGCTCGGCATTAAATGCACAACAAGGTGATATCGCGATAGTAGGCGGAGACGCTAAAGCAACTTATATATTAACATCAAATACTCCGAATATATTAACAGATTGGGTTCAATTACAAACACCAGAAGGTGGAGTAATTTCAATTAATGGGCAAAAAGGAACCTTAATCTTAGATTATGCGGCTATTGATAATGCGTCTACTAATATTGTTACTGCTGGTTCTTATAATAAGGTAACCGTTAATACGAAAGGTAGAATAACTGCAGTTAATAATGAATCATATGCGGTATTAACTAATAATTTATTAGCGGCTGCTAATATACCATCATTTAGTGGCGATATAACAAATACCGCCGGATCTGTTAATTTAATATTAACCAATACTGGAGTTACGGCGGGAACATATAACTCAGTAACCGTTGATAGTAAAGGTCGTGTTGTTGCTGGTACTACTGAATTGATGTTGACTAATACTGGAGTAGTTCCTGGAGTTTATAATAAAGTAACAGTCGATGCTCAAGGTAGAATTACTGCAGGTACAACTGAATTAACATTAGATGAAACTGGGGTTGTTCCAGGAACTTATAATACGGTAACAGTTGATGCGACTGGTCGTATTACGGCGGGCTTATCGGAACCTACATTATCTGATACTGGAGTCGAACCTGGTTCATATACTTCGGTTATGGTTGATGCTAAAGGTCGGGTAGTAACAGGCTCAAATCCATCTACTTTAATAGAATATGGTATTACCGATGCATTAACGGCAGTTGATACGACATGGGGTATGTTTACTCAAGCTGTTTTACCAGAGGAAACTCTAGGTAATTTAGTTATGGGTGGTGGTGTTAGTTCAGTAAATGGTCATATCGGAGCTGTAAATTTAAACAAATCGGATATTGATTTAGATAACATTGATAATACATCTGATTTAGCAAAACCAGTTTCTATACCACAACAAGCGGCATTAAACATTAAACAAGATTTATTAGTTAGTGGAACTAATATTAAAACCATTAATGGTCAATCGATATTAGGTGATGGTGATATTACTATATCTGGCGGTAGTGGGGGTGGTTCGTATGTTGATCCGATAACTGGAGAAATTAATGGTTTAGATTTTGGTGTTTTAATTAATAAACCGACTTCATTATCTGGTTACGGTATATTAGATGCAGCACCATTAAGCCACGTAGCTAATACGAATTTACATTTAACAACTGCCCAAAAAACATTATTAAGTGGTTTAACCGTTTCTGCAACTGAATTAAATTATACCAGCGGATTGAATGCATCGATTACTTCATTATTAAATGCGAAACAATCTACGTTAGTTAGTGGGACCAATATTAAAACAATTAATGGTACTTCTATTGTTGGTGTGGGTGATGTATTTATATCCGGTGGATTACAAGCAACTCCGATTAAAACATCTAGTTATACTGCTAATTCAAATGATTTAATTCGAATAAATGCAGTTGGATTACCAGTTATAATTACATTACCAGCTAATCCAGCTGATGGTGCTAGAATCGGCGTTATTGATATCAGTAATTTATTTGCATCAAATCCAGTTTCGGTTGTTGCTACTGGTAGTAAAACAATTGAAGATGAAACTTCTATATTATTAGATATTAACGGAACTTATGTAACATTTACTTATATTTTAGCGACTCAAAACTGGAAGTTATTAGAATTACCGGTTAATGTAATGAGTACTGATGTTACGGTAGTAAATCAAAATACTGGACCATTTACTACAGTTAATGGATTATCTGGTGAAGTAACTATTAGTAGAGTTACATTAGATATTAATAACGTGGATAATATAAAACAATTACCGTATGCTCAAGCAATTCAAGTTTCGGGTGATGTTGTTAGTGATTCTACATTATTAAATTCCGGTTCTTTAGTTTTAACGTTATCCGATTCTGGTGTAAGCGCTGGTACTTATAATACATCTAATAATTCAATAAGACCAATTACTATTGATAGTAAAGGTAGAATTACGTCGGTTGGTGATGCGGTAGAATTACAACCTAATTTTGAGGCAATCACTAACAAGCCATATACCTTAGCCGGATACGGAATTGTTGATGGTGATATTAGTTATAAATTAAAAACCGCGACAACTGAAGTTGATATTAGTTTAGCTGCGGCTCCAACGGTCGATCAAACATTAGTTGCAACTAGTGCTACATCAGCGGTATGGATGGATAGAGCTAGAAATATTATACCGACTGATATTAAAACGGCGAATTATGTTGCATCATCATATGATTTAGTTATAGCTGATTCTAGTGTATCATCATTTAATATTACATTACCTGCATCGCCCAATAACGGTACGATTGTTGGTGTAATCGATTTAATGAGAACTTTTGCATCACATCCAGTAACTATATTACCTGGCAATGGAGCAGATGTAGAAGATGATACATCTGTCATATTAGATGTAAATAATACATATATTACATTTATTTACATTAGTGCGGCTACAACATGGCGCATTCAAAATATTCCAGTATCGTATGAAGGTTCTGGTGTCGTTTCTGCAATTGATGGGGGTGGGGCATAATATGTCAGTTTTAATACAGTTTAGAAGAGATGCTGCAGCGAATTGGACTGCAGCAAATCCAACATTAGCTCAAGGTGAAGTTGGTATTGAATTGGGTACGAATAATATGAAAATTGGGGATGGTATTGCAGCGTGGAATGTTCTACCGTATGCATTTAATTTACCAGTATTTCCTACATTCCCTACATTCCCGGCTAGTGGGTTGGTCGGAATTTCGGAAACTCAAACCATAACTAATAAAACATTAACGACTATTGCATTATATGAAACGAAAGTAGCATTGCCAGCTAATAATATTAATTTAGCTACTGGTAATTATTTTACAAAAACTATATCGGGAGCGACAACTTTTACGGTTAGTAACACCCCAGCTAGTGGTTTAGTTGGTGAATTTATTTTAGATTTAACTAATGGTGGTAGCTCTACTATTACTTGGTGGGGCGTTAAATGGGTAAGTGGAACTGCTCCAACATTAACAACGTCAGGTAGAGATGTTTTAGGCTTTTTTACTCATGATAATGGTTCTACTTGGACCGGTTTAGTAATCGGTAAGGATATTAAATGAGTGTTCGGAAAATAATACAGGGGGCTGGGGCGATATCGACTCCTGCTGCACCAGCGCCATTATATGTTGATGATGTTTTTTCGACTTATTTATACACCGGTGCTGCAGCATCACAAACCATCAATAATGGTATCAATTTAACTGGAATTTCTGCCGGTGGTACTATATTACATATAACTGGGAATACCCTTTT
>Ga0208485_1000107_pt1 | contig 26512 bp, 41 predicted proteins | sample LakMenEpi27Jul12_FD_150707 | JGI IMG/M metagenome (GOLD analysis project Ga0208485, IMG submission 150707) | Freshwater microbial communities from Lake Mendota, WI - 17JUL2012 deep hole epilimnion (SPAdes) | ecosystem: Environmental > Aquatic > Freshwater > Lentic | place: Lake Mendota, Madison... | reverse complement strand
CCAAGACATTTAGAATCAACAACTTCAATTTTTTTGAAACGCAATTCAAAGACGGCGGAATTTTAAGTATGAGAAAATCATTGAGTGACGATTCGGTTCTGCTAAATGAATATAATGAGACATTTAATAATAAGGATTTTATTTTTGAAATAGATAAGGTATTCAACCTAAATCAGAATTTTAGTTTTAATGGTACATGGTTCGTACAATTAATGTTACAACGTTTTGTTGAATTAAAGAAAATCAAAATTTCGAATGATTATGATTATTGGATTAAAAAATATTACCCAACAGAAAAGTTTTTAAAGAAAAATGAAAGAAAACTAATTGCATCAATTTTAGATATGTTTCAAATCAAATCTAAAATCACAATTAAAATAATGCACGAAAGTAAAAAATTGGACATACACTCATTGGCTAGATTATGTTATTTATTTGGTGATAATCACTCTAAGTACATCGGTAGTATTAATTTAGAACACTTTAAAAATTCAACTTATGAAAGTTCAATTAGTTACGGATACCCCAATTTTAAATTTGCTCAAGAATTGAAAAAAAATAAGTTCAATATATTAAATTCCGAAAAAGAAAATATTGTTAAAATTATTAATAATTTAGATGTTTCAGTTAGAGGGTTTCAGAGATTATTAGGTAAAACGGAAACCTTAGTTAATTATAATTTTTTAAACGATTTGGAAGATCACTTTAAGATGATTGGTAGGTTACGTGAATTTATACCTGATTTACATATGAAAGCAAAAACATATGATGATTTTAGAAGTGAACATAGTGAGTTATCTAAAATGATATCGATGATTAAAAAGGGTTATGTTATTGAATATGTTTTTTCAGATAAGATGGTTAATGATATTGAAAAACCGATAGATTTAAAAATTGATTTGGGTGATGGGAACCACGGAGATATAACATTTTATCCTTACATTTTAAAACGAGAAGAAGACTATAGTGAAGAAGGGAGTTTTATGCATCATTGTGTTGCCTCGTATTCTGATAAAGATAAGTCAATTATCATATCAATTAGAACCGAAGATAAGTCGGATAGGGTTACATGTGAATTCGATTGTCAAACTGGTTCACTAATACAATCAAGACATTTTTGTAATAATCAACCACCAGAAGATATGGCAATGGCAGTTATTGAGTTAACAAAGAAAACAAAGAGTCACGCCAGATTGGGATTATTAAATTCAATAAGTAAACAAAAAGTCCCAATTAAAATAAATGGGGTAGAAGTTAAATCAACACAAAGAGAACCAAGAATGTTAACGGATGTTATGGGAGATGTCAATAGGTATCTACTACCCATTTAAACTTCACAATATCAACGAATCCATATATATTTTTATATGGATTTATTGTTTAAACACTACCAAGAAAAAAAAGAAACCAAAAGTAATTCTAAGTCAATTTGTGATTTAAAATTATTTGGGGATGATAATAAATTAATCTACACCAGTCTTTATCATTTTAATTATCAAAGATATGGTTCAAACAAAAACGTAACGTTTGAACATGTGTTAGATATCGATATTAATAATGGTGATTTACAAGTCACCTATAAGATAATAAATGAAAATCTTACCGACGATAAGATGTTCAGAAACTCAACAAGAATTAAAAAAAACGATTTTAGGTTACTATTAGATTTAACGGAAAATGGTTTTGAAAGAGGGGAAAAACGAATCGGTTATTGGGGTGTTAAGTACACAAGATGTACCGAACAGATTTTAAACACCATATGTGAGAAGATAAAACATAAATTTAATTCCGACTACACCAAAAATAAAATACTGAAGGGAGAATACCAAGTCAACTTTTTATATGATATGTTAGTTGATTTTCATTTAAACGTTAAAGGAATTAAGGGTCATAACAATGTGTACTTCGATATACAAAACGATTACCCAAAGAAGAAATGGTTGTTAAAAAATGATAATAAATTTCTACCGTCAATTTTAGATTCATACGGAATCAAATCAAAATTCTTAATAAGTTGTCTTAATAAAACTTTAGAAAGACCAATACATTTGAGTTCATTAAATTATTTGTGCAAATTATTTGGTGAAAATCATATTGAATATCTTAAAAAAATTGATTGGGAACTCCATTGTTATGATATACCACCAAATAATAAAATACACGAATTAAAAAATGATTCAGAAAAAAGTTGTATGGTAAAAATTGTTAACAATTGGGAGACGGAATCTATTAAGACAGATTCATTAGTATATTCTCTTAATAAACTTTTTACCATTCGTGATTTATTAGAATCGAAGGGAGTTGTTTTAAAATTTAAAGCGAAGACCGACGGTGAGTTTGAAAATCATATGGAGTCTTGGTCGGGGATTAAATTTCATTTCGCACGTGGTTATAAAGTAAAATATGATTTACCCGTAGAATTTATAAATGACATTGAACAGGATATAAAAATAGGTAATGAAATTTTTAAACCTAAGGTTTTAGTAAATGAGGATGAGTTCAGATTAGAAGGATATAATATGAAAAATTGTATGTCTAAACAATTTCAACACGGATCATTGTATATATTTGTCGCCTTACAACATAAAAGAAAAAGAATTAATTTACAATACAGAAAAGGTAAATTGGTACAATCCTATGGGAAGGCAAACACTGCCGTTTTACCTGTATTTAACAACGCCACAGATGTCTTAAGTGATAGATTTAGTAAGTACACAAATATGGAGTGGAAAAAAGAAAAATACGACTTTATAAGTCATTGATAATCAATTAAAAAAAATATTTTAATTTTTTTTGGCATTTCAAGAAATACTTTTTAAATTTGTCTTGTTCTTAAACTACTAAACTAAATAACAAATGAAGTATTTCTCGGTATGTAGTGGGATTGAGGCTGCCACGGTAGCTTGGTCACCATTAGGTTGGGAGTGTGTAGGTTTATGTGACTACGCCTCTTTCCCTCAAAAAGTATTGTCACATCACTATCCTAACGTCCCATTATTTTCTGATTTAACTAAACTAAACGATTATGAAACCTACAAAAACCTCAACTGCGACGTATTGGTCGGAGGAACGCCTTGTCAATCTTTTTCCGATGCAGGACTCAACAAAGGAATGGATGATATCCGTGGTCAACTCTCCCTTAAGTATGGAGAAGTTCTTAAAGACAAACGACCAAGATGGTTCGTTTGGGAAAATGTCGAAGGCGTTTTTAAGAAAAAACACAGAAGAGCGTTGTGTGAAATCATCTCCTCTTTCACAGGTACTAACTTCCAAGTCCAAGACCTTGACAAACAAGGAATCGTCCAAGGAGAAGAGTACTCAATCGCTTATCGGGTTTTCGACAGCCAATACTTCGGAGTTCCCCAACGACGCAAAAGAATCATCATTGTCGGATATCGTGGAAAAAATTGGAAAGTCCCATTCTCAGTATTATTTGAAGAAGGATGTTTTGAAAGCGTTAAAGAAAAGAATAAAATCAAGAGGGATGAGTACACCCAAAATATTCTTGGACACATTAAACTCGCAGGTACAGTAACTAAGTCATATGCACGGACATTAGTCGATGGGTTTGGTAAAGTATCAACATCAAACTATTGGGTTGACAATGAATCGATTCGTGTCTTTACTGAAAGAGAACTTGAAAGACTTCAAGGATTTCCTGATGGTTATTTAGACTTTGAAGTTGATGGTAAGAAACCATCATATTCAAGCATTAAAGGTGCAATTGGTAATTCAATGACCGTTAATGTAATGTATTGGATTGGTCAACGAATCAACTTCATTGACAATTATATTGAATCACAAAAAGTTTTGAAATCTCAAAAAAAATAACTATATTAGATTATGGAACCTAAAGAATCAAAATCAAATAGTCATTTTTGGATAAGTATTGTAAAATCAGGCATCAGATTTGGTGCCTGTTTTTTTCTTTTTCAAGGTGATGTAAAAATTGCAGCAACACTGTTCGGACTGGCAGAAGTCTTAGGTATTGCTGAAGAAATATTTTAACATGAAAACAACAGAAAGACCAACAAATAATCTCAACACAGTAGTGTTCGAAGAACTGAACTTTCAATCACATCCAGCAGGAATGGGACAACAGTGTATAGTTCAATTCTCAAATGGATATGGTGCGAGTATTGTACAAGGACCACATACTTATGGTGGTTCAAAGGGATTATATGAATTAGCTGTCTTTGGTAAAGACGGTGGAATCACATACGACACACCAATTACCGATGATGTTCTTGGTTATTTATCAGAACAAGATGTTGAAAAGACATTATTGGACATTAAAAATTTAGTCTAATGACAACCGAAACCAGATTAAAAACCGCTTTTGTAATATCAATTTTAACATCATTATGGTTAACGGTAATGTGGAATAATAGTATCATAACTGTAAAGGAACAAAAAAACAAAATTGACACTTTAACTCACGTATCAGATAGTTTACATGATGAATTATTTATCATTAAGGTTGAATTGGGGAGACATGAATTGACAAGAGATTATTTCTTCGAAAAACATCCCGAACTTCAATTGGAGTATGAAAATTTTATAAATCACGAAACAGAATAAAATATGTCAGATGAAGAATTTAAAAAACATATTAGTGGTGATCTAAATTTAGGTGGAACAAAATACTTAAACATAAAGGCCAGCACTATTATTAGTATGAATGAACAATTTATAGTTTATACTGAGGATGGACCAAAGTATTTGAATGTTAACATTAGTGCGGATTTTGACGAGATACCAAAAAAATACCACGAAGTGTTTTTAAATGTGTTGACATCAAAATACTCAAATTCAGTTTCATTTGGAAATAATCCATTTTCAGAATGTAAACCAGTTCAAAAAAAGAAATGGTGGCAGTTTTGGAAAACACAATATTTCACAAAATAAAAATACGCACATGAAAATATTAGGAGCATTATTTATTACAATATTCTTGTGGATTACTTATGAAATTTGGAGAGCACCTTTAATGGAAGAAACCCAAGATGGGAAATTAAAAACTAAACGACCAACTAAAAAACTAAGTGACTTATGGCGAAAGCAACGTTAGAATACGATTTGAGTGATCCGGATGATGTTATGGCACATCTAAGAGCGGTTAAATCTTTAGATATGGCAATGGCTTTATGGGACATTGTACATAACACTAAAAAAGGTTTAGAATGGTCAATGGAGGGTAAAGAAATTGACAAATATGATGCTTTAGAATTGGTGTATGAAAAGATACACGAAATCTTAAATGACCATAATATTATTACGGATGAACTAATTAACTGATATTTATCATATAAACAAATATTATGGCATACGGAAATAAGGTAATAGATCATTTCAATAACCCACGAAATGTAGGTACTTTGGATAAAAGTAAATCTAATGTAGGTACGGGATTAGTGGGAGCACCTGAATGTGGCGATGTCATGAGACTACAAATTGAAGTAGTTGACAATATCATTGTTGATGCTAAATTTAAAACTTTTGGATGTGGTTCAGCAATAGCATCATCGTCCATTGCCACAGAATGGTTAAAAGGAAAGAGTATCGACGATGCTTTAACAATTGATAACATGGATTTGGTAGAAGAACTATCATTACCACCAGTTAAGATACATTGCTCGGTATTGGCTGAAGACGCCATTAAATCCGCAATAAACGATTATAAACAAAAACAAGGATTAGAAGAATTAATCTTTGAAGAAAATCATATCTAATGGTAACAGTATCAGAAACGGCAGCGGTAAAGTTAAATTCACTAATCGAAGAAAGTGGATTTGCAACGCCATATGTTAGAGTGGCGGTTAAAGGTGGTGGGTGTAGTGGGTTATCTTATGACCTTTCATTCGACACGGAAAAACAACCATCAGATACTCTTGCTGAAGATAAAGGTGTAAAAATATTAGTTGATAACAAATCTCTATTATATTTGTATGGAACCGAATTGGAATATAGTGGTGGTCTAAACGGAAAGGGGTTTCAGTTCGTTAATCCTAATGCATCCCGCACCTGTGGATGTGGAGAATCTTTTTCTTTGTAATTTTTTATTCTCAATTTTATTTTGTATATTTTTATTAAACAATAAAACAAAATATTATGCCAGAATTTACAACTGAAATAGACATCGACCCAAGTGAGTTTGTCGAATCTTGTAGCAACACAGAATTGAAAAGGTTAGTTGAAATCTTAGAAGAAGATGGATACATCCAACCTTCGGAAGAAACAACAAGTAAAAACCATGGTGTTTGTCGACCTAATGTCAATGACCAAATATTTTGGGAGAACCTAGAACGTCTTGCAAAGTGTAGAGACTTATTATCATTAGAAGAGGAAAATTTCATTAATAATCTTGCAAACAAATTTAAACACTTACGTTAATGAAAGTGTTAGAATTATTTGCCGGTAGCCGTTCAGTAGGAAAGATTGCTGAGGAATTAGGAATGGAAGTGTTCTCATCCGATTTAATTGAATTTGAAGGTATTCATTACCCAATTAGTATATTAGATTTTGATGTAACCAAAGTACCATTTCAACCCGATGTAATTTGGGCCTCACCTCCCTGTACTGGTTTCAGTGTTGCCGCAATTGGTCACCATTGGGCTGGCGGCAAAGGTGCCTACATACCTAAAACAGAAACCGCAAAATTAGGTATTGAGTTAGTTAGGAAGACGTTGGAAATCATCAATCACTTTCAACCAACATATTGGTTTATGGAAAACCCACGTGGAGTTCTTCGTAAATTAGATGTCGTTAAAGGATTGAAAAAGAATTCTGTTACATATTGTCAGTACGGAGATGAACGAATGAAACCAACTGACATATGGACCAACAGCGATGTATGGGTTCCAAAACCTATGTGTAAGAATGGAGATCCTTGTCATGTTGCGGCACCAAGAGGTAGTAGAACAGGAACACAAGGTCGAGCAAATGCATACGAAAGAAGTAAAATACCTGAAGAACTTTGTAGGGAGATTTTAAAAAGTTGTTTATGAGAGACATAAAAAAAATATACGTTTGTGGTGGGAGTCAATGTATTGGTGCTGGATTCATATGGAAAGATGTTAAGAAAATTTACAAAGAACAACACAATATTGATATTGATAATCATTTAGATTTTGCTTATCCAAACATACTCGCAAAAAAGTTAAACGTTGAAATTATAAACGAGGGAGCACCTGGCGGGTCCGTTACTCGTATGTTAAGAAAAACATACGATTATCTTTTAGAAAACCACTCAACAATAAAAGAGACTTTAGTTATATTAGAGGTACCTCCAGGTTGGAGAGAGGAGTTAAATTCAATTGATTTAGGTAGAACAATTAATATGACGGTTGGTAATATTTTATCTCCCGATGATGAGACTGATGTTGCTTGTGGTAATAATAAAAAAGATACACATAAGATACACAAGGACGCAACAACTTACTTTAACAGTTTTGTTGATTACTATTTTGAAAGAGACAAGTGGATGGCGAATTTAGTTGGGTTGATTTCTTTTTTAAAGTTAAATGATGTTGAACATATCATTATGGATAGTGGTGATTTAGATTATTTTTTAAAAAGAAAAAAAGTTAAATTAAATTACAACTTTGTTTGGTTTAGTGATAAATTTGAAAGACCTATGGGTCAATGGGCCGATGATGAGGAGTTATTAATTAAACATGAAACATACGGATTGTCTAATGATGAACATATGGGAGTAAAGGCAAACCAAATGGTTGCGGATAAATTATATAAAATGATTACAAATGAAAATCAATCATCCGTTAGTTAAGGGGGTTGTTAAAGAAGTAAAACCAAGAATATATTGTGTGACCATTGATGACGATTATGATAGAGCCATGTTGTTCTGTCGTTATCAAGAATTCTATGAATCACCATACAAAAAATTTAGAGGTAAACCATTTACATGGATGGAGTACATGAGATTCTATAAAAACTCTTGGAAAAAAAGAACGTTCACATATCCGGACGATTGGGCAGGTTATAACATACCGAGTAATATGTTACAACAAGCACACCACATATTTTGTAAAGATACCGAATACGATTTGATTATGAATGACATTTATTGGTATTGTACAAATGATGTAATGGAAAAGAACGATGGTAGACAAACTGATTGGTATTTGATTGGTGCGAGTAGTAAAGACTTAAAGACAATGGATCACGAGATTGCTCACGGAATATATTTTACTAACAGTGAGTATAAAAAATCGGTCACTAAACTTATAAAAAAAATCAAACCAACTCATTATGAGAAGTTAAAAAAGAAACTAATCAAGATGGGATATGTGAACGATAAAAAGATTATTGATGATGAAATTAATGCCTTTATGTCAACTGGTTTATATAATGGATTAGACACAAAAGAACTTAAAAAGTACGAAAAAGAATTTATTAAAAATTTTCGTAAGTTTACAAAATAATTTAAAACGATATGGAAAATATTTTTGAAAAAATAATTAGGGTATTCTTATTTATTGTGATGGTTAGTTTAGGAACCTTTCTATTAATTTGGACGTCTATTTTTATGTACACAATTGCGGCTGGAGTTTATTATGGACTCACAAAATAATTAACATATGAAAATTGTTATTGTAAGTGGATATTTTAACCCTCTTCATAAGGGACACATTGAGTATTTCAATAAGTCCAAGGAGTACGGTGACAAACTCTATGTAATTGTTAATAACGACAAACAGAGGGAATTAAAGGGTAGTAAAGAGTTCCAAGATGAAGATGAGAGAATTTTCATAATCCAAAATCTAAAAATGGTTGACCGGGTGTTTTTATCCATCGATAAGGATAGAACTGTTTGTGAAACAATTGGTATGATTCATTCTTTGGAGGACCAGTCGGACGAACTATTCTTTGCTAATGGTGGGGACCAAATTAACGATACAATTCCCGAGAGACAAGTATGTGATTGGTTAGGTATAAAATTGATTGACGGTTTGGGGGATAAAATACAATCTTCATCTTGGTTAATTAAATAAAATCTAACGTAGAAAAATACAATTTTCGTGATATATATGTTATAGTAAAAACATATTAATGCAAGAAGAATTCGTACCGTATCATCAACATCTTTTGATGAAGATTTGGATTACAAACCCACCGAAAGAGGTGGAGGTTCTCAACAAATGGTTTGTTGATTTAGTTCATAAAGTTAAAATGGAGGTAGTCGGTGGTCCGACAAGTGTTTACGTGGATTATCCAGGTAATGAGGGATTAACAGGTACAGTAACACTCGCAACATCACATTCATCAATACATATTTGGGACCAAAACCAACCAGCAATGGCTCAATTTGACATTTATAGTTGTAAATGTTTCTCATTGTCAGATGTGTTAGAACAATTTGAACCTTGGGGTATTATTAATGTGGAGTGGGTAATGATTGATAGAAACGATAAACCAACGGTAATATCCGAAGGTATTTGGTCCCCACAATTGCAATATATCGATGAAAATTCTTAAAAAAAATTGGAATATACAAGAATTGCACGTAACTTCGTGGCTATTAAAGGATATGTTTTGGTGTCTGAAGTTTACTTGGTTAGCAACTCTAATGGTAATTCCGACTTCTATTTTAACAATTTATCTTTTAATTACAGAAAAAAATAATAGAGATATTAACTTAACATTGACATCGTGGGTATTCATGAATGTTTTTTGGATGTTACACGAACTACAAAACTTACCGTTTTGGATAGTTCAAATCTTTATGTTATTAGGTATTTTCAATACCTTTAGATTAATTGTTAAACGAAGAAAAAATGAAAGTAATATTTTTAGATCATGATGGTGTGATTTGTTTATCAACGGAATGGGGTGGTAGACACAAAAAACAACAAAAAGCTGGACGTAAGTTAAGTCAATCGGTAGAATCTTTACCGGTCGACGCGCGCTTTGACAATTTTAATAAGAAAGCAATTGGAATACTAAATGAAATACTGGAAGAAACTGATGCTGAAATCGTTGTCTCATCTGATTGGAAAAGATGGGCCACTGTTGAGGAGATGGGTGAATATTATGAGTCACAAGGAATCAAAAAGAAACCAATAGCGTTCACAAAGAAACTAATTGATAGTGACGTACCCCAAAATTTTGTATGGTCACCGAGATGGGAATTAGAACAAGAACGTTCAATTGAGATTAATCAATACCTACAGGACCATCCTGAAATAACTCATTGGGTTGCGGTGGACGACCTGAATATGGGTATTCCACAAACACATGAAAGTTGGGGGGAGATGGAAATGGATTGGGGTTTAACTAACTTTGTACTAACACCAAAGAGTATTGAGGGTATTAAACAAACAGGAATTAAAGAGAAAATTTTAAAATATTTATTATAATGGAATCATTTTTAGTAGTTGCGATTATCATTTTTAGTTTTTCGGCTCTAATCTCATATTTTTGGGTTCGAGGAATTGACCATATGCAAAAAAATCATCCCGATTACAAGGGAGATGACCTATTTGGTATATTTGATGAAGACGATAAAAATCAGATTGGGAATGGTTAAAAACCAAAATATCTTGATATTTATATTAATATGAAAAAGTCACTTATAGAAGAGTTAGAAAGAATACATAGTCTAACATATGGTAAAAAGATAATTAGTGAGGAGGGATTTTTAGATACTCTTGCTAAAAGATTGAAATCGTTTTCCGATTCTAATAAAGTTGACGACCCAAAGAAGGCGGATTTTGTGGATAACGACGTTACAAAATTCTTTACCGACCTTAAATCCATCAACGAACCTGTAAGTCAACAGAGGTTAGGTTCAATGGAATATCAAAAAAACGTAGAATTAATTCAAATCGGGTTAATTTTATTAGGATATGATTTACCAAAACATGGTGTTGATGGTTTATTTGGCCCTGAAACTGCAATTGCAGTTAGAAATTTTAAAAGGGATAACAACATATTGTCTGAAGGGTCATCACCATATACTGGTGGTGGAAATATAAGGTTGAGTAGTAATGTTAAGAATGGTGTTAACAATGATATTGATATTACGTTACAAAATAAAATAGAATCAATCGCATCTGAATATGGCAAATCTTTTGAGATAACCTCAGGTTACCGAGATCCAGAATATAATGAAAGAGTACATGGTGCGAAACAATCACAACATTTACAACGTAAAGCGGTTGACATAGTATTATCTAATAAAACTAAGGAAGATACATTACGTTTTGTTGAAATAGCATCTAAAAACGGTATTGGTGGTATTGGTGTATATTCACCCGGTGTTATTCATATCGATGTTAGACCTAATAAAGTAGCGTGGGGTTCCGATCATAGTAGTGGTTCAATTCCTGGGTGGGCTAGACAAACACTTAATGCCCACATGGCAAGTAAAATAGATAGTGGGTATGTTTCAGATTATGACCCAAGTATGGATAGTTCTTCATCAAGTGGAGGAACAAATGAAACATTTACTCCTGAAATGGTTGTAACAATGGTAAATCAATTAGAATCAAAGGGAGTTACTAATGAAGATTTAAAAACATTAATAGACCTTAAAAAGAAAGTAGGTACACTTGCAGGTGTTGCGGCAACTGATTTTGCTAAGATGAATAATATAATCATAGATAAGTTAGAGGGTGGATATTACCATCCTAAAATGTTAAAGGACGGTAGGGTAAAGGATGGTAGATATGGTGGGTCAGGTGAGACTATGTTTGGTATGGATAGAAAAACAGGAGAATGGGAGTCAAGAAGTGAAGAGGGTAGACAATTCTTCAAAATATTAGACAATGCTGACGCTTCAAGTAAATGGCCATGGGGTTATATGGGTGGAGAATACGAAACTAAGTTAAGGGAACTATCCGCGGAAATGACTAAGAGAGAATATTTGACTAACACTAAAAATTATTTAAATTCCGATACTCAACAAATTGTCAACTCAAGTGCTAAATTAACATTCAATTTTATATATGCAACATACAATGGACCAGGATGGTTTCAAAGGTTTGCTAAAGTGATTAATGGTGCTGTTAGTGAAGGTATAACGGACCCTGAAGAACTAAACAGATTGTTCCTCGAAAGAAGAAAGGGAAGTCCAAACTCATTAATTGCACAAGGGGGAAGAAAAATGGATAGTTTCATGGACACATCTATTGCTTAATTAATCTATTTTTAGTAGTATTTATATTATTATAAGAATATCCACAAATGAAACAAATATTAAAGAAAGACTTACTTAATCTAATCACCGAATCCAATATGGAGATGGATGAATTAGCATATAAAGCTAAAGGAACCCAAGACAGTGGTGGTAGAATACGTAAATTCGTTCCCATTTTCAAAGACGATAATGATACAGATATTCCTGACGGATGGTATGTTAATCCAAACCAAGTTGAGGGAGAAGAGAAGGCTTATTTCTTTTTAGAAGGACAAGAACTTGATGTTTTTACAGAAGCCAATAGAGAATTTTTAGACAGTATTGCAAACAAAATAGGACAAGATAGGGTTTGTCTACAAGACGGAAATAGAACTAAATGTCAACCAAGAAGTATGAAGACAGGTGCTCAATATGTACCAACAGGTAATAAAATGCCGTCAGAAACTAAAATTAAAAGAGAGTTGAATTCATTGGTCGAAGAGTACATGGCGTCTCCTGAAATGTCAGAAAAATTATCTAAATTAAGTATTCCTGAAGTTAGAGCAAGAGATAGAAAACATTTAGATAGATATGGTAAAGTAAATAATAATAGAATTGAATACGCCACACACACATTCAATTCATATGAATCATCACAACAATTTTTAAAATTCGTTACCTCAAGAATCACAGGTAAGGAAACACCCGAAGAATTTAAGTCATATCACTTAGCTCGTCAATTTAATAAAAACTACCAACGTTGGGAAGAAACAAGAAAAAATTCAAAACAGTACGCTGGTAAAACGCCGGCATATATGTTGGATGCGTATGGTTTTGATGAGGCAAATTTAGATGTTACGGTTAGAACTGACTTTAAAATAAATGGAGTTTTAACTAATGAAGAATATGTTTGGACGGTTAAGTTTACCACTAAATTTGGTAGAAAATTAAAAGAAGATAGATACCTTCCGGGTGGTTTAGATTTAGACAAAGAATTCACAATTACAAAGAGAGTATCGTTAGAAGGTGGTGAAGAATTTAATGAAGAACGTACCGTAATGGACAGTTTAACAATTAAATCTGGACTAATCGAAGCGTTAGACGAGTTAAAAGGTAAGATTATGGAATTAAAACCTATCGAAACATTAAAACTAGCAAACGTTAAAAAATACGATATTACTAAGAAAGTAGGTACTCAAAATTAATATAAGCCCCTCCTTGGGTAGTATCCTTGGATTGACACACGTACGTGTTTCGCTCAACCCCTAAATTTATTTAGGGGTTTTTTATTACCGATATTTTTTCTTATATTTTTATTAATAAAGATGTGATAAAAAATATTGTACGATGATTGATTTAACAAAGGATGATGTAAAAAAAATAATAGGAAATAAAGATAATGCTATTGATTTTGTACTTTGTACAAAAACCGGAAAAACTTTTAAAGAACTTAAAAAATTAAAATCTGAAGAAATTTATGATTTATTATTTGAAAAATTAGACTACGACACTTTTCATAGTTATGTAAGATTAAAAATATTGAAAACGAAATATTCAAATGATAATTTTTTGATGTATTGTAAAAAATATGATGAGTGTACAAAAAAAATTAATGATGACTATGATTGTAACAAGGAATGGGCATTTCACCCATCTTTATATGAAGGAGAACAAATTAAAACAATCAGAAAATATAATACATTAGAAGAATCGTTAGAAGACCATTTAATAAAATGTAAAAAAAATTTAATTATAAAATCATATAATAATTCAAGAGCGTTCTTGTTTGAATATTTCTTAGTTAAAAATAATAATAAAATATTACCAACATTATCTAATTCTAAAGGTGTTGATGTGTACATTGACAAAAAATGGGATTTAAAAAATACCAGTGGGATTACGACACAATTTAAAAATGATTATGGTGAGGATTGGAAAAATGTTGCATTAAATAATCCGAAAATTGTCGCGGAATATTTATACACTAATCAAGGAGAAGAAAGATTTGATTTTAACGACAGAATTTTTATTATTGATTTATCAGATTCGATTAAATCAATATCGGAAATAGAACAAATTTGTAAGGATTTAAATTTTAACGAAGTTTATAAAATAGATTTTAACAAAGAAATAAATGGTATAAAAAATAACTACACCACCAATGCCATGGTGATATTTTTATAGATGAATTATATAGGAAGTAAACTAAGATTATTAGAATTTTTAGATGAATCAATAACGTCTATTGTAGATAAGGATTGCAAAACATTTTGTGATTTATTTGCAGGAACGGGAATTGTTGGTAAACATTTTAAAAAATTGGGGTATGAGATAATATCCAATGATTTACAATATTATAGTTATGTGTTAAATAGACATTTAATCGTTAATAACGATTATTTAAATTTTACAAATTTAAATAATCTAATCCCAAACTTGTTAGAATCCGAATTAAAAAATAAATCAAATATAGTTTGTGATTATTTGAGTAAACTCCCAAAAATAAATGGATTTATCTATGATAATTATTGCTCTGGAGGAACAATTAACAAGGAACATACGAGGTTATATTTTTCTGACATCAATGGTCAAATTTGTGATAGCATTAGAATTGAAATTGAGAATTGGAAAAATAATTTACTAATAAATGAGAATGAGTATTTCTTTTTATTGGCATCATTAATAGAATCCGTAGATAAAAAAGCCAACACAACTTCAGTGTATGGTGCTTTCTTAAAGAATTTTAAGAAAAGTGCATTAAATTTGGTTAAATTAGAATCTTTAGAGATAATTGAAAGTGACAAAAATAATAAAGTATTTAACATGGATGCTAATATTTTGATAAAAGAAATTACTCCTGATATATTATATTTGGATCCCCCATATAATAATAGGGTGTACGGTGATAATTATCATATTTTAGAGACGATTGCAAAATATGATAATCCCGAAATTAAGGGTGTAACTGGAAACAGATTAAATAAAACCGTATCGAAGTATTCAAGGAAGACCGAGGTTAAAAATGCATTCAAAGAATTAATTAAAAATGCAAATTCCAAATATATTTTTGTAAGTTATAACAATGAGGGACTACTATCATTGGAAGAGATTAAAGAAATAATGTCTACCAAGGGCGAATATGGACTTTTCACAAAAAAATACCAAAGGTATAAATCCGACATCAACAAAAATAAAGAAGACGGAGACTCATTAAATAGAAACTACAGTGATATTGAGACATTTGAATATCTACATTATGTAAAATGTGTATAAATTTTAAAAATATTTTTAGAAATATTTTGTTATATCATTAATAGGTTGTACCTTTGTTGTGTAAATAAAATTTTTACACTAAAACAAATTTTTATGAAAAATCAAGTAACAGACACTAAAACTGTGTCTAAAAACGAAGAAATGGTACCCGTTTACCACAGTTCTAAACAAATTGAAACTACGGATAGATTCTTTCTCGAATCTTTAACGAGTGTTAACTATGACACTTACACGGCAATCTACGAACTTTTGGATAACTCCAAAGATGCCGGCGCAACACGAATCGATGTTATTTATGACAAGAAAACGGCAACATTAATCATTAAAGATAATGGTTGTGGAATGTCATTAACCCAAGTTTTTAACAACATGGATTTAGGTTGTGATAGAACCTATACAAATAATCAGGTTGGTTATTTTGGTATGGGTATGAAAACATCAACATTAAATTTATTGAATACTGAAAATGAAACTGATTTATATTCAGCGGTGGAGATTCTAACAAATAATGGTGAAGAAAACACAAAATTAGTTTGGAAACCGTTAACAAATGTAAGAAACATTGACGCATTTGCTCTCCCAACAACCTCCGAAATTGGGACCACAATTTTAATTAATAATTGTGTTAATTTTCATCCATCGGTATTGAAAAAGAATTTGGGTGTAGTGTTTTATCCGACATTAAAAAATGGGATTGTCAAGATTTTTGTAAATGATGATGAGGTGATTGGTACCGACCCATTATATAGAAGTAGTGATAAAACTCAGACCAATTTTGTTGAGACGACTGTAAAAGATGAGGTGATTAAGATTGAGGCGGTAGCGTTGGATGTTTTGGAGGATAAAATTTCTTGGGACGAAAAAAAAGGTGATGAAGAAAAGGGTGAGAGTGATGATAAATGGTCATTTAAAAAGTATGGTTGTTTTGTAAATTATGGAGGTAGATACCTTGAAATTGGTGGAACAACTTGTGGAACGAAATTATTTGACTCGTGGTATAGTAGATGTAGAATTGAGTTTACCATCCCTAAGAGTTTAACCAGAGATTTCAATGTTAATTTTAATAAGACTTCAGGTATTAAAATTGATAAAGAGAAAATGCCTGACTTATATAACAAAATCGGATCACTTTTGTTGTGGGGTAGAAATAAGAGACAAGAGGAGAACAAACAAAAAAAGATGGTTCTTTCTGCTGAGCAGGAGAAGGAGAACGATGAAATTGCAAGAGCGGTAAACAAATCCGCAGTCAACGCTGGGTTTATTGCTCCCAAGACTGAGGAGGAAAAGGTAAAAGTATCGTTTGTTGCCAATCCAAATAAGAAATCGAAGGATGATAGTAAAGAAGGTGCAAATAGAAAGGCAAAGGTAATTGATAAAAAGATTTTAGACTTCCGTTTTGAACCATTCGAAAGTACGGGTATTTTTTGGAAGTTGTCTTATGAGAACAATAGATTTGTGATTTGTATTAATACAACTCACATCTTCTACAGAAGAATTTATTTGAATTTACCAAAGGAGTCGAAGTTAGGGTTCCAACAATTATTGGCATCGATGGCTCAGACCCAATATAGAATCGACGAGTACGGTGTTAATTCTGATGATGAATTCTTTTGGGACACTTACTGGTCACATGTTTCTTTGGACTTAGCAAAGATTATGAATAATTAATGATAGAATAAATGATATAATGAATCCTCACAGAAATGTGGGGATTTTTTTTATTGGGATATTTTGTGATATCAAAAATAATTTCTATCTTTGATGTGTAACTAACTAAACTATGAGCACTAACTACTACAGAGTACCGACACACGAGGAAATGGAGACACGTAAACAAACCTTAATCGAGTTTGTAAATAACCTTGAACTTACACCGGCAAATATTGAGGGTGGGTTTAGATTCATTAGTCCAAGAAAAGATTGGGAATGGTTCTCACCTTGGGAAATGTTTTTGGAAGATACTAACATACATTTAGGTAAAAGAAGTTCCGGTTGGAAGTTCTGTTGGAATTTTCATAAGGACAAGTATTATCACGATAAAGAAAGTCTATTAGAATTTATTCGTTCAGGTAGAGTTGTTGATGAATATGGTGAGGAACAGGATGTTAACGAATTTATAGTCATGGCACTTAATTGGGGGGAACCTAATGGATTAGTTGTCAATGAAATATATCGAATTCAACAACGTCAAAAAGGTGCGGGTTCATTCTTCGATAAACCAGAATACGATGATAGAATTGTAGATGGACTAAGAGTTTCATCATCAGATGATTTTTGTTAAATAAATTTTATTAAATGAGTAACGAATTAATTGCTGTACTGTCATTTTTTTGGATTGTATCCGCAATATATGTAATGGTCTATCACGGTAGACGTTGGAGGTTAGGTTTAGATATAATAATAGGTGCAGTAATATTGGGACCCATATTGGCGTTATTAATTGGGGACGATGAAGAAAAAATCATAAAAGAAAAACGAAAGAAAGAAAGAGAAACTAATGATAGACACAGAAAATGGTTTCAAACATTAGGATTAATTAATAAAAATGCGATTCCAAATTATAGTAGAACTATTCCACCCCCACCACCAATATCACGAATTGCTCAAGCACAATCAGAAAGAGAACGAGCAATTAGATCCGCAATAGAGAGAATAGAACCACCAAATAGAAGATACAATAATAAAGATTTTAAATTTTTCAGAGGGTAATGTTAAAGATATCAAACGATAGAAAAGTATGGGTGACTTCGGACACACATTACAATCACACCAACATATGTAGAGGTGTAACTAATTGGAGATTACCTAATGGTGATATACCTGAGAAACAAACACGCCCGTTTGAAACATTAGATAAGATGAACGCATCGATTGTGAACAACATCAATGAGGTTGTGGGTCAGGACGATATGTTAATACACTTTGGTGACTGGTCATTCGGTGGATTCGAAAGTATTGAGGAATTACGTAATAGAATTTGGTGTAAAGAAATCCATTTAATATATGGTAATCACGACCACCATATTGTTAATAACAGAGATAACGTACAAAGACTATTCACATCAACACAATGGTTCCTACAATTGAACTATATGGGTGAGACGATGGAATGTATGCACTTTCCAATACTATCGTGGAATGGTCTCGCAAAGGGTCGTATACACCTTCACGGACACTCTCATTTACCTAATGAAAGAAAGATTTCATTTAGAAGAATGGATGTCGGTATGGACGGACATCCTGAATTCAGACCTTATGATTTACATAGGGAGATAATGAACCCAATGAAGAAACAACCAATAGGTTCTGAACTCGGACAAGATGATCATCATGTTGATGGAATGAAAAATGTTGTGGGATAATTTTTTAATTCTATTTTTTTTCTTATATTTTATTATGACATTATTAGAGATACTTGAGGTTTATCAAGATGAAGAATTACTGATGGTCGACGGGTTCGATGAGGCGGTAATAGGTGTGGAGGCGCTTAAAATGAGATTAGTCTATGACATTAATAAAATGAGAACGATTTTGGTAGAAAGGGATAAAATGACCTTTGAGGAGGCCATGGATTTTCTAGATCATAATGTTTTAGGAACTTATGTTGGGGAACAAACACCAATTTATGTGGAAATTTAAAATTAAATAAAAAAACTAATATTTATATAGAAAAGAGATATTATGTCAAAAATAGTTAAATTAAAACAATCAGATATAGAGAAAATCGTTACCAATATCGTTAACGAACAAATGAATGAAGAACCAATTGAATCTGAGACCACCGAAGGTGTAGGTGAAAATGGTGTTGTTTTGGGTGTTGCTAAGGGGGAAGATGGTAGATTTTACGTAATGAATGCCAAAACAGGAGAAATTTTAGGTGTAAAATAATTAGTTTAAATATATTTTTTAGTAAAACCCCACAGTTGTGGGGTTTTTTATTTGTATTTTTTTGGATATATCAAATTATTTGATTATCTTTGTCATATGAGTTATATAATTGGTAGTAAGTGTATATCGACTTGTGACACCGCGTGTGTTAAAGTATGTCCTGTGGATTGTATTAACGGTCCAATTGTTACTGATGGTATGGGTAGGGAAGTTGATATGATGGGTAAAAATGAATTAATGGGTCTGCAACTCTACATTAATCCTGATATCTGTATTGATTGTGGGGCGTGTGTTCCAGAATGTCCTGTAGACGCCATATACAAAGACGAAGATGAGGCAATTCATTTTGGTGAACTTGAATCAGTTAAAAAAAATTACGAATTTTACGGATTAACATATAAACAACGATGAGTGAGTTTAAACTATATTGTGACATGGACGGAGTCTTAGTTGATTTCGATAAAGGTTATAAAAAATTAACAGGTGATAGTCTTAATGGTGAACATAGAACCGACACGGACTTCTGGGACCCAATAAATAAGGCAGGATACGATTTCTGGATTAATTTAGAGTGGATGGGAGATGGTAAAAGATTGTGGAAATATATCGAGAAATATAATCCTGAACTTTTATCGGCACCATCTAGACAAAATGATTCGAGAGTTGCCAAACATGATTGGGTCAATAAAGAATTACCGGGCGTTCATTTGATATTGAGAAGTGCGAAACATAAGAAAGATTTTGCGGGACCTAAAAATGTTTTGATTGACGATAGATTGGATAACATCCAAGGGTGGAGAGATGCGGGTGGTATCGGTATTCATCATGTTAACGCAAAACATACCATCGACCAATTAAAAGTTTTAGGATTATAAAATATAATTTATGTTATTCAAATATACTATTAGTTTGGAAGTTGAGGTTGAATTTGAGGCACCGTTGTTAGGTGCTGACAACACCAAACACAAAAGAAAGTATGTTGGGTCAATTGCTAAGAAGACACTTCAAGAGATGATAAGTCTTAATAGTACTTCGTTGATTGTTGATAGAAATATTGAAGAGGACAACTTTAATGGAACAATTAAAGGTCGTGCACATTTAGGTAAATCAGATAAAAACAAATACTAATGACAGCGGAAGAATTCAACGAGAAATATAAACAGTACATACCTGAAGGTTGGTATGGATTGGGATTTAATATTTCGGATGTAACCGATTACTTGGATAAAGTAATGGAAGAATTAATTTTAATACCAGGTTTTGAACTTCACCAAATTAAATTAAAATTTAACACAGCAAGATTTTATTTTGAAACAAATTGGAAAGATAAAACTTTAGAATCTGCGTTGATGATTAAAATTGAGAGTAGGATAAACGAATTAGTAAAAGAACATGACGAAAAAAAGAACTCAATATGATTTACGTATCAATAGACATCGAGACTTCTGGTCTTGACCACGAGAAACACAAAGTATTATCTATCGGTGCAATCATCGAAGATACTGAAAATAAATTACCATACGAGGAGTGTCCTAAGTTCAATGCGATTGTTCTTCAAAATGAAATCACCGGTTCACCGAGAGCAATCACTATGAATGGAGGAATTATTCAAATGATTGGTGAATATCTTGAAGGTACTGATGAGACTAAACATCTTATACAAACACATTCTGATTATAGTTTTTATCATGAAGATGAGGTAATCAAAGAATTCTATATGTTTCTTTGGTGTAATGGATTCTCACTTTTAGATTCACAATCAACTCACGTAAATGGAAAGTTAACACCAATCATTGACGGAAGAACTAAATCAATTACATTAAATGTTGCAGGTAAGAACTTTGGTACATTCGATAAGTTATTTTTACAAGAATTACCTTGGTGGCAAAAGTTAATTCGTACTCGTCAAAGAGTATTGGACCCGGCAATCTTAATGGTTGATTGGAAGAGTGATAAGTCATTACCTAATTTAACACAGTGTAAAGAACGTGCGGGTGTTAGTGGAATTGTTACACACAACGCATTAGAAGATGCGTGGGATGTTATTGAGGTATTGAGAAAATTTTATTAATATGAAAAAGTTAATTATATTTATAATGTTATTGGGAGTGGTAACATTATACGCAAAACCGAAGTATCGAATTCAATCATGGGTTGTTGGTGGTACTAGAATGTATTTACCACAACAAAAAGTGTGGTATAGAACAAATTATTTTCCATTACCATTTAAAATTTGGATGTCCGGAGATTACCCATTTCAAAATAAAGAACAGGCGGAAGAGATAATTAAAAATTGGAATCAATTGGACGTTGATATAAAAAAATATAAAAAAACTGAATTTTTTTACATAAATTAAAAACTAAAACATGTCTAAGATTAAAGACTTGAAACTAAACCCTGACAACAATCTAAATATTATTTCTATTTTAGAATTGTTTAGTCCTGATGCAAAATCTAAGTATACAGACACGTTACTTAGATTGATGAAAAGTACCCCAAATATTAAGGGACACATCAAAGAAGTGAAAACTCACATCAGTACAACATTTGATTTTATTAGTGTTGAGTCTTTGGATAATTTCTCAGACATTCAATTATTATTGGTTCATCGTTTTTTAGATACATTTTTTAATGAACAAGATTTAAAAACCTTTAGAAAATTCTGTGAATATAATGAAAGAGGTTTAATCACACAGAACGATTTAACAAAATATAAATCATTTGAAGAAATTGTTTCTTCTGTTAGTATTGCTGAAATGAGAGTTGACATGAAAGAAATGGAAACTCAAATCATTAAAATACATGAAGACGATGAGTGGTTATTATTAAGACCACTAACGTACGCATCATCTAAAAAATATGGTTCTAATACCAAATGGTGTACAACTCAAGAAACTAATCCGGAGTATTTTACAAAGTATACATCAAAGGGGGTATTGATTTATTGTATCAATAAAGTTAATGGTTATAAGGTCGCGTCATTTTATTCGTTGGATAAAAATGATCCAGAATTTTCATATTGGAACCAAAAAGATTCTCGTATCGATTCCACAGATTCTGAATTAACATTAGAATTAATTGGGTTTATTCGTGACTATGTCAAAGACCCTAAAGTCAAAACAAATCGTTACATGTTGGGTGATGATATGAGAGCCAAAGAAGATGTTTTATTGAAATCTAAAACATACAAAAGTGGGTCCGTACCTATGGATGTTGAGGAATCAACTTGGCAATCAGAACGACAATTAAGTACAAGAATTGATGAAGCAATTCGTAGAGAGAATTATGAAGAAGATGTCATCGAGGAACCCCAACAAGATATGATGGAGGTATCTGAAATGACCGAATTGTGTGAAACAGAACCCGAACCTCAATCTATTATTGATAGGATGACATTGGTAACTAACCCCACAGAAGAAATAGCCGTGATTAATATACCAAGACGAGGAACCCAAAGAAGATAAAACAGTTTGTTTAGATATTTATTGATATGAAATTAATGGTATCAGAATCACAACTTAACAAAATTCTATTGGAATACTACGACGCAGACAAACTGTACGATAGGGAGTCAATTGTTAAAAGACTTAAAATGGGACCAAAATATATGAGAGATTATATTAAAAATTTACCCAATATAAAATGTTCTGATTCTGAAGGTAATGAAAGAATTTGTACAAGAATACCCGAAGTTGTATATCAATTTTTATTTGGGAATTTCTAAATATTTTTGGAATATTCCAATTACTTCCCTATATTTGTGGTCTAAAACAAATACATGTTAAAAAAAGTAACAATTAGTCCTTATTCTTTTCCTGGTTTGAAACTTACAATTGGTGATAAAAGAAAGATTTTAGAGGAGACGAGAACAAATCGTGTTAAACTATCAAAAGAGGACATTTTAGACGTTATCTCCAAAGAGTCGGGGGTTACTATCGGTGAGATTGTTTCGAGGTCAAGAAAGAAAGAAATCGTTAATGCTCGTTTTATCTTTTGTTCAATCATGAAAGACTATTACGATTATTCATTAGTACACATTGGTGAAATGGTGGGAGGTAGAGATCACACAAGTGTTATTCACGCAATCGAACAACATAGAAGTAGAGTAAAAAATGAAGATTCATATCGAAACTTGACATCAATTATTTACGAAAAAATCAGTTTAAAAATTAAATAAAATGAAAACATTAATAATACATCCAGAAGATAGTAGTACTTCTTTTTTGGATATTGTATACTCACCCATCCAAGAGAAAACTATTATCACTGGTGGTGTTAGTAAAACAGAGTTAATTCAATTAATTTTGGAACACGACAGAATCATGATGATGGGTCACGGCAGTCCAGGTGGATTGTTTTCTGTTGGTCAATTCAAAAATGCTGGAGCATATATTATCGACCAATCTGTTGTTCCTTATTTAAAAAGTAAAACCAACAATGTTTACATTTGGTGTAACGCCGATAAATTTGTTGACATGTTTAAACTTAGAGGATTTTACTCTGGAATGTTCATCAGCGAAGTAGGTGAAGCATATTATTGTGGATTACCCGGTACTGAACAAGAGCAAGTAGATGAATCTAATTATGGGTTTTGTAATATTATAGCAAAATACATTAACGAAACCAAAGATGTGATTTACGAAAATGTCACAAGAGAATATGGTTTGATTGCTGAGGAAAATCCCGTAGCGTTATATAATAACAATAGATTATATAAATCGTGATATTAGAAAAACAATTTTAAATGAACTTATTTGACAAATATAAGGACAAACAAAATGTTTTAACAATCGATAAGATTGTGGATAGTAAAATCATTCTGTGTGTGAGTACCGATATTGTTCTTTATTGGGTATACTATTTGTCACCTAATTCTGATATTGTTTCTGTTAGTAATAACTACATAGTATTTCGTCTTAATGATGGTGAGTACATTGTACAAATAACGAACAGCAATGAAAATACTGTAATGAATATAGTGAATCTTTTAACCGAGAAGAACTATGTTCATTTTGTTTTATGTGACTTTGATAAGGTGAATCATTACATAACTAAATTCGAATCTGAAGATATAAAAAACTTTAACTATTCTTTAGTTAATTACATGTCAGAAACGGTTTATGATACTGAACCAAGACCATTAGATAAGTTGAATAAAATAAAATATTATTTTACATCAACCAATGTGTTGGCAAGAAGTGGTAATCAGAATGTAATATCCGATTTTCAAACAAATATGGGTAATAGATTTATATTAGATTTTAGGTACTCATTAACATATTTCTATACCAAATTAGGATTCAACTATTTTCAAAAGGGGAATCATTTATTTACAAACTCAAATAGATTAAATAAAGTATTTCTTTATTCAAAATCAATTAATTCCACAAGAGATAAATCTATAAAAGAGGCAATTGAAACCGGAAAAATATTTGAAAAGACGTATAGTGATGAAGATTGGTTTTGGTATTTCAATAACTATAATCAATATCACACACCATTCATTGTGGATTATAATTCCTGTAAGTTTAACCTTGTGATGGAAACTCAACCACAAGAATCTAACGGTCAATTGGTTGGTCTATTTTTTAGTGAAAAGACAATAAAAACATTTTTAGTTCCCACACCATCATATGTTTTATTACAAGAAGAGGTCTATAAACAATTGATTTCCAATGGATTTTATTTTTTAAATGTTGAATTTAATAATAACTACAAAGATTTTTGTGATTTCTTAAAAAATAGTGGTGATAAAGATATGGGTGAATTATTTGAATTGACATATCATAAAAGCAAATCTAACAAATTGAGGTTGGAGGAGTATATTTATAGTCTAAAACAAAGAGAAATAAATTTATTATTTTCTAAATAAATTTGGAATATACTAGAAATGTAGGTATCTTTGTTAAAAATTATAACATGAGATATCTATTTTTTTTGTTATCTATCGTATTGGTTTCTTGTGAAAAAGAAATAACAATCATACCGATTGATCCTCCTTCTCCTCCGGTAACAAAAACCTACGAAGGATACAAAGTTAATTCTAACGCTAAACAATTAGGTAAAGAATACTGGTTAAGAGGTACAGGAATACCTCAAGATTTAATAATTCAAACATTCCAAAATCCCCTACCATTATCAAATTCATTTGCATATAAACATAATTTTATAAATGCAGGTTGGAGTCAATCAGTTGCGGGTGATTTTAATTTAGATGGTTGGGTTGATGTATTCACACCCGGCGCAGGTGACTTTATATCACCATCGTTTTTAATATTCAACACAAAGACAAATACATATGATGAAACATCGTTGTTTAATCAAGATGTAAAATCTTTACCATTTGCATTCAAAATTATTCCTTATTATTTAAACGAAGACGATTATGTTGATATGGTAGTTTTTACAGACGATAGTCCCGAAACACCAATCAAATTAATTGTTAGTGATGGTACTGGTAAATATAATTTGATACCGATATTTGAAAACGAAGACAGAACATATCCAACATCTTGTTGTGGAAATGCAACCATAACTAAAGCCGGTGGTGACATTGGTGATTTAGATGGTGATGGTTTACCTGAGATGGTTGTGGGTGCTAATAATTTTATGTTTATATATAAGGGAATTAAAGGTTCACCCTATTTTACCTCATCAGGAAAAAAGGTATTTGTTGAAGATGAAATAAATTTCCCGAATGTAAATAATAATGGATTTGGTGAAAGTTGTTCAGAATGTGCGGGTAATGTTGGGGTAATCGCTGACGTAAATAAAGACGGTATTAATGATATCGTTTTAAGTGTTTATGAAAGTGGACTAAAATCACAAAAGATTTTATTAAATAAGGGACAGGGAAGATTTAACAACTCAAGTGTTTTAAGACTGTCACAATATGGTAAAGAGACTTCTACAAATGATTATGTTTTAACAGATAATGGAGATATCATTGCAACAAATGGATTTGGTGTTGATGGTAAATCTTCGTACTGGAACATATTCGTTTATAAAAAAACCAATAATGGTTATGTATTGGATAAGTCCGTGGTGGAATTCAACCCTAATATGAAAACAAAATCTCGGGATGGGGGTAAACCTAAATTACTATATTACGATTACAATAAAGATGGTATTAAAGATATTGGTTATGTTGATGCAAGTTGGGGTGATGAGATGGGAGATAAAAATATAATGAAATATAAAACTGTTTTTAT
>Ga0208485_1000105_pt1 | contig 26702 bp, 43 predicted proteins | sample LakMenEpi27Jul12_FD_150707 | JGI IMG/M metagenome (GOLD analysis project Ga0208485, IMG submission 150707) | Freshwater microbial communities from Lake Mendota, WI - 17JUL2012 deep hole epilimnion (SPAdes) | ecosystem: Environmental > Aquatic > Freshwater > Lentic | place: Lake Mendota, Madison... | reverse complement strand
AAAGGTAAAACTAAAGAGAATGATCTAGTTATTTCTCAAATATCTGAATCGTTAAAACGGTATTATGCAAATCCAGAAAATGCAGAAAAGATTGTCGAAATGAATAGAAAGATTTCTGATTGGTATATAAATCCAGAAAATGCAGAAAAGATTGTCGAAATGAATAGAAAGATTTCTGATTGGTATATAAATCCAGAAAATGCAGAAATGATTGTTGAAAAAGGTCGTAATCATTCTGAATGGTGGGCAAATCCACAAAATGAAGAAAAGATTGCTGAAATGAAATTAAAGAATTCCACAGCTCGAAAAGAATGGTGGGCAAATCCAGAAAATGAAGAAGCCATTGAAAGAAGAAACAAGAACAGTTCTGAATGGTGGGCAAATCCAGAAAATACAGAAAAGATTAAAGAAATAGGACAAAAAGTTTCTGCAGCTCAAAAAGAACGATATGCAAACCCTGAAGAATTAATAAAAACTTCTGTTGCAATTAAGAAATGGTGGTCAAATCCCCAAAATGCGGAGAAGGTTGAAGAAAGAAATAAGAAGAAAAAGGGTAAATCTCAAAAACAATTGACATGCCCACATTGTGGAAAATCTGGTGGAAATTCATTAATGACACGTTATCATTTTGATAAATGTAAAAACAAATAAATATATATTATTAACAATTAACTAAAAGGAATTAAATTATGAGTCGAATAGCAGGTATGGCGTTGTTTTCAGTCAACGGAAGAGCTTACTCTACCGACGGGGAATTTGACATCAAAATACAAAATGTTACAAGAGAAGCAATACCAGCTTCTGATGGTCAAATTCATTATTCAGAAATGGTAACACCAGATACTATCTCCGGGTCTTTATTACTTACCCCCGATTTAAGATTTTCAGATATTACCTCCTTTGAAAACGGAACAATTCAAGTTCAGTTAAAGAAGCAAGGTTCTCAATCAGTTGCAATATTGAAGAATGCATTTTTCTCAGGCGATTCTTCAGTGACTTCAACTGATGGTAAGCTTAAAGTAGAGTTTACCGGACAAGGTAGATGGATGTAAACCTCATCTTTTAAATTTGATAAATAATAATAAGGGATGTAAGTCCCTTTTTATTTAATAATTTTGAGATAGGAAATGAATTATGACGATTTATGTACAAGTAGCTACAACAATTAAAGATTTTAATGGTGATGATACAAACGAACTATCGTTTCAAGAGCCAACAGTGTCAGATTGGTTGAAATGGGAAGAAGCTGGCTCTGAGAAGATCACCGAATATGATGAATTTGGACATGTAAAAAGAGAAATATCAAAACCATCAGAAATCAAGCAAACTTTGGTTTTGTTAAAAAGTTGTTCTACATATGGTAGAGAATTAGAAAAGCTATCTTTCCAAGATGTAATGAAATGTGGGGCCGAGTTGTACTCTTTTTTGGATTTATCGGGCAAACAAAAGAAGAAAGGTTAGAGATCATATTTAACATTGCGTGGCATTGGAAATTAGCACCATCAGAGCTATTTAAATTAACAGCTTCACAATTGTTAATTTATTTAGAACAAACAGCACGGATTTTGAAGGAACAAAATCATAATGAGTAAGAAATATTCCGTAAGTACAGTATTTTCAGCAATTGATAAGATGACTGCTCCAATACGTCAGATGCAGGCATCAATTCGTGGTTTTACAACACAAATTAATCAAGCAAATTCAGCAACGGGTAAATTAGGAAATGCAAAACTTTCCCGTCTGCAAGTTCAATTAAAGTCAATTCGTGGTGCAATAGCTCAAGTAACAACTGGAGTTGTAAAACTAGGTGCAAATCTAGGCAAATTAGCCATCAACAAAATTTCATCAATCGCTAAATATTCAGCGGCGGCCTTAGGTGGTTCAGCTGCTGCTGGAATATATCACGGCGTAGATAAAGCTCAAATTAAAGAGAGTTCGTTAATTTCTTATAAAAGTATTTTTGGGTCAAAAGAGAAAGCACAAGAAGAATATGACCGTATGGTGAATATAGGAAATAAGACACCTTTTGAAACTCAAGAGTTAATACAAGGTAATCTTGACTTGAAAGTAGCAAATATGCCAACTGATGACAAGTTCTTTATGGGCCTAGCAAATATGGGTTCTGTGATGAATAAGGGCATGGAGGATATGGTTGCTGCAATTATTGACGCAAATACTGGTGAATATGAAAGATTGAAAACAACATTTGGTATTAGAGTGAGAACAAAAGATGGTTCACCAAATATGGTTTCTTATCAAGGTAAGGATATTAAAGTAAATGGAGTTAAGGATGTAATTGCATTTTTACGTCAGTTAGGTGAAGAGAAATATTCAACTGCTGCTGTAGATCAAATGAAATCTTTGAAAGGACTTAAGTCAAATTTGATGGATGCAATTGATCAGGAGTCAGCTGCAATTGTTGAGAATTCAGGTGCTTATGATTTAGTAAAAGATGCAATTAAAACTGCTACACAAATGTTACATGAATATAGACCTGCTTTAACACAAGGCTTAAAAGAAGCAGTTGATTTTATCCGAGCTAATAAAGATGAAATTAAGAATTTTGTTGTTGAGGTATTTGGAGAAATAAAGAAAGCCTTCATGTATCTATATGAACATCGTGAGGAGATTTTAAATATCTTTAAAAGCATTGTTTCGACAATTCAACAAATAGTTCCAGCACTCGCTCAAGGTTTGGTAACAGCTAATAATGTTAGTAATGCAAGACAAGAAATTGTAGGTGATGGAAAACAAACTTTAGGAAAAAGATTATTTGGTGGTTTATTTGGGGATGACAAAAATTCAGATGCAGCTAAAACCATTTCTGCTAAGAATTCTTCTAATGTCCAAAAAACAGAGCAACATATTAAATTTACAGCAGATATACCTGGAAAGGTTGAAATATCTTCTACGAATAAACCTGGATTTGTGTCACCTTTACTAGACACTGGCAATAATTCAAGAAGAGCTCAAAAATCAGGCTTTCAACAATTTGCTAATTCTTTACCAGGACGATAGAAAATGACAATATTTGATAATTTTATTGAAACAACTCCATTAGGTTCTGGTAATCAAAAACCAAATTGGAGAGAAAGTTTACAACCAGTTTCATTTCGTAATAAGAAATTTTATGTTTATAGCTCAAATACTTCAGGTGATGCAAGAAGAATAGTAACCCATGAATATCCACAGCAAGATATTCCATATCATGAAGATATGGGTCAACAATTCAGAGTTTATGAATTATCTGGATATGTAATTGGTGATAATTGGGAAAAGGAACGTGATGAATTAAGAAAGGAATGTGCTAAAAAAGGTGCAGGATTATTAATTCATCCAGATTTTGGACAAGTAAATGTCAGATGTATTGCTTGTAATATAACGGAAGATAAAACAACTCGTGGAAAGTCTGTTGATTTTAATTTAGTCTTTGTTGAAGATTTAAAATCACCAAATAAACAAATATACATTGATAGTGCTCAAAATCTTAGAACTGTAGCTAAAAAGGCTTTATCAACGTTAGACAAGGTTTTTAACACCTTTTACACAATAACAAATTTACCAAACTATGTTTATAGTTTTATTAGTAATCAAGTATCTGAATTAATTGGTATTGCACCCTTACAAGTTCTAAATGTTGTAGATAGCTTCTATTCATTAAAAACTGTAGATTTCTCATTACCATTAGATTTAAGTCAAGCGATTTCCAAATACACAGCAAGTATTAACAATGATTATATAAATGATGAAATTGCAACTTATACAATTGACCCACAAACAGCAATTGATGAATATTTAAAAATAGCTAATACAGATGCTGAACATGTAAACGAGAAAACACCAACAGATGTTAAGCAAAATATTCAAACAAAGATTGTTGAAAACTATTTAAAACAGAACGCTATTATCCAAGCCTGTATTGCATCAACATATATTAATTTTAAATCATATGATGAAGCAATTCAAATTTGGGACAAAATCAACGTTAAATTAGATGCATTAATTGAAATTGCTGGAAATGGTGCTTCTGATGGTAGTTATAAAGTTCTTAAAGATGTTAAAGCTTCTTTTGTTGAAGATATTAAAACTAGAGCACCAGATTTAACACATGTGATTTATAAAAATGTTAGAACAGCTACACCAGCTTTAGTTATTGCATATGAACATTATGACGATATTAGTCGAGAACAAGAAATCATTGACAGAAATAAGATCATTCACCCTGGATTTATTATGGCTGACAGATTGGAGTTATTATCAGAATGAGTATTGTAAATGTTAGATTTGAAGATAATCCACATGTAATTGTTGGTTGGGAAGATGTTCAAATTAGAAAAAGTATGGATGACGCAGCTTCCACTTTTGCTATTGGAATAGTAATTGAAAACAATGATTTCTTACCTAAAGTTGGAGACAAGGTTCAAATCAGTTATGGAAACGAACTAGTTATTACAGGATATGTTGATAACGCTCGTGAATCATACGATGCAAACGGACATTATATTCAAGTTTCTGGTAGAAGTTTAACGAAAGATTTAGTTGATTGCTCAGTTAATATTGCTGAATGGTCACAAACAAAGATTTCAGAAATTGTCAAATCTATATGTAAACCATTTGGGATAACTGTAACTATTCAAGGCAATGATGTAATTGTTCCATCATTCTCTACTTCTAATTCAGAAACAGTAATTGATGCTTTACATCGATTAGCTGATATTTCAGAAACAATTTTAACTGATGATGAAAAAGGTCATTTAGTTTTTACAACAGCTGGCAAAGCTGGTAATGGGAATAATATTATTAATATCCCATACAATAATGAATCAAATGTATTAGCTGGAACTAAATCTGAAGATGAAAGCAATCGCTTTTCTGAAATCTTAGTTCGTTCTCAAATACGTGGCGACGATGAAAATTTCGGAAGATCAACAAATGAAATTCTTGGAATTGCTAAAGATAAGAGAAATGTTAAAAGACACAGACCATTAATAATCAATGCAAATGAACCCTTGACTAAATCAGAAGCAGATAAATTAGCTGCATGGCAAAGAGATGCAAATACAGGGAAATCATTAGAGTATAGCTACACTGTTCAAGGATGGACATCTTCTCCTTCTGGCTTATGGAAAATTAACACAATTCCAACTGTTGATGACAGAGTTTTAAAATTCAAAAGCAGTGAATTATTTCCGTTAGTAATATCTTCTTTATCTTTTAACATAAACAATTCAAATGGAACAACAACAGATATTGTTTTAAATCCCATTTCTGCTTATATCCCATCAAAACAAGTTGATCAAAAGCGTGAAATTACTAACGTTAAAACAAAACAAGCTAGAGATGAAAATGGAACTAATAATTTAAATCCAATTCCTCAATGGAGGTAAAAAGATAAGCTTTATGAGAAAAGGCGTAATCAATTTTGTAGAGAATAATACAACAAAAATGCAAACCGTTCAGGTAAATGGTATTGCTGGAGAAACATCATCTGGGGCAGAGCATTTTCAACCATTTGGGTTTTCATCTTTTATTATGCCAATTGATGCAAACACAGGAAAAGGTGCTGAATGTTTAATAGACGATGTGTTCTCAAATGGACATACAACAGTTTTATGTGCAACTGATAGAAGATATAGACCCACTGTTGCAAATCCTGGTGATGTCATTTTATTTTCAACTCATGATGTTCAAACAGCAAATCATAATGACGCAACTCAAAGATTAGTTTTTACAGATGATGGAACAGAAAATTATAGATTTCTCTTAAAAATTAATAATGCCAAAGTTGAAGTAAAAAGTAATGGTGACATTCTATTAACAAATGGATCAAGTACTATTCAGTTATTAAACAATGGAACTATAAATATTAATGGTGACGTTAATATAACAGGCACAGTTAAAGCAAATGGAAAAGTTATTGATAACACGCACAAACACTCTGGAGTACAAGCAGGGTCTGCTCAAACTGGAGTTGTTGTTTAACTATGGCAAAGAATATTTACTTTTCTGATCCAACATTATTAACAATGATTGTACCAAACGAAAAAGTTGTTAAATCTGCTATTAAATCTGCATTAAATTCCGTTGCTTTTGAATGTATGGATAAATTAAAACAACGTGTGAAATCAGATTTAAATAATACAACCAATTTCTTAGAACGAAGCATTGCTTATGATAAAGCTAATGATAGTAAATTGGAATCTGAGGCAGGATTTCTTGAGAGGGTTTGGTTTGCTGAAACATTAATTGAAGGTGGTGAAAGACATCCACTAGACAAATATATTGCAGTGCCAATTGCAGCAAAAAGCAATGGAAAAGTTTCTAAATCAATGCGTCCATCCAAATTATTAACAAGGAAAAATGTCTTTTTTATGGAACACAATGGAACAAAAGGTATTTGGAAAATTATTAAAGGGGTTCCAAGATTAATGTACACCTTAGTCCCAGTTACTGACTATAACGAAGCACCTTATATTGATTTTGAAGGTGTTGTTGATGAAGTGTCTAATTCAACACTTTTCCATTCAACTTATTATAATAAAATCACAGGTAATAAATAATATGTCAGATTTAAATTTGGTTTACGTTGTTGATGAATATAGATCAGGATTTGGTGAATGTGATTTAGATTTCGACAGCCAGAATTCATTATATTCTGCTGTTCTATCAAGTTTGTTTTCATGGCGTAGAGCAGATACTGATGAAATAGAGGATGGAACTATTTATGGTTGGTGGGCTGATAATTTGAACCCACAAAGATTAGGTTCCAAACTTTGGTTATTACAACGTCAGAAAATGCTACCTAATCTTACTACAAGAGCGAAGAAATATGTACAAGAAGCCTTGCAATGGATGATTGAAGATGGAGTAGCTAAACAAATTGATGTTGAAGCAGTTGTTGGAAGCTCTGAAGATAAATTGTTCATATCGGTTATTATTCATCAAAACGATGGAATTATTTCGAGAATAAATTTCGATAATTTATGGAAGTATGTATAAAATAAAGGACGTTTAAAATGACAGCAAGTTATATCGGATTTAATAAACCTACAATTAAAGAATTATATGAAAGTGTAATTTCAGACATCAATACTGCATTGCCAGGACAAGATGCCTCTCTAAAGAATTCACCATTAAACATTCTAGCAACAGTTCAAGTTGGACTTACTCAACAACTTTATCATTATTTAGATTGGATTAGTAATCAAACGAATATTTTATACGCAGATGGACAAAATTTAGATATTTTTGGCAAAATCTGGAGTATTCAAAGATTAGCAGCAACAAAATCAAAAGGAACAGCTTCATTTTCCGGTTTAGCTGGCTATTTTCTACCAGTTGGAACAAAAGTTCAAACTAATACTGGCATTCAATATTCTGTGGATTCAGAAGTCGAATTAACAACCACCTCAGGTATTTGTAGTTTAACTTCTATAAACCCTGGCCCAAATAATCTATCAGCAGGTACAACTTTAACATTAGTCAATCCTGTAGCTGGTATTTCATCTTCATTAACTGTTATTTCAATAACTGGTGGTGATGATATTGAAGATGATGAACATCTTAGAACTAGAATTTTAAATCGAATTTCAAATCCTCCATTCGGTGGATCAGCTCAAGATTATTTAACATGGACATTAGCACAACCTAATGTTACTAGAGCCTGGGTATCTCCATTAGAAGATGGTCCAGGAACTGTAACAGTTAGATTTGCAATGGATAATCTTTATACGCATGGTATTCCTCAATCTGGCGATGTTGATGATATTCAAGCAGCTATTAATTTAGTTCGTCCTATTACTGCAATTGTTACGGTCGCTGCACCTATAACCCAAACAATTAATATTGAAGTTACTGATTTGTTCCCCAATACAATCACTGTTCAAAATGCTGTTAGAGCAGAATTAGAAAGTACGTTTTTACGGAATGGAAAACCTGGTGGCACAATTTATTTAAGTGATATTTGGCAAGCTGTTTCTTTAGCAACAGGAACACAATCACATAAAATTACAAGTCCCACTGACAATATAATAATTGGTTCAACAGCTTTGCCAATTGTTGGAACTTTAAATTTCGTATAACTATATGTCAGAATCTTTAAAACAACAATATTTAGAACTAGCTCAATCTTTATTACCACCAGGACCAGCGTGGAATAAAACCTTTGCTACATATAATGAAGACGGTTCAGTTAAAACTGATAAATCAAATCTTACTAAATTATTAGAAGGATTAGCTGATGAATTTTCAACTATTCATCAACGTTCTTTAGATTTAATCAGAGAAGCAAATCCACTATCAGTTCTTGAAACAATTAACGGAAAGTATAAAGAAGCTGGATTACCAGATTCATGTAGCTATTCATCAACATCAATTGAAGGAATGAGATTAGAAATTCTTCAAAAATGGCGTTCTGTTGGTGGAACTAATATTAATTTCTTACAATCATTATTAGATGAAGCTGGATATGAAGCACAAGTTGCTGAACCTGCTTATGGTGCAAGATGTGGTAATCAATGCAATTTACCTGTTTCTACAGATGCTAATTGGGATCATATTATGCTTTTAAATATTAAGGGACTATCAGATATTTGGTTTAGAACAGGTCAATCAAGAGCACAAGACTATTTTCACGAATGGGAAACTTCTCCAGTTTTCTGTTATATAAATAGAATAAAACCTGCTCACGTTAAGGTTTATTTCAATTTAATTACATAAAGGATTAATATGCAACTTATAAAAGACGCAAACGCAGTTGCTGTAATGCCACCAAAGGGACAAACAGGAACCTTAGGATTTGCTCAAAAAGGAGATGTGGCTTTAGGTACTCCTGCAACAATTTGGACAGCTGAAATAGCAAATACATTTCTTGAAGAATTTCGTTATTTAGTGGAATTCGGCGGAGGTTTAACACTAGACGAAAATGATGATCATCAGATTCATCAAGCCATTCTAAATATGATTACTGGAATTGTTGGAGCAATTCAATCCGTTCCTGTTGGGAGTGTTAGTTATCTAGCTCATAACAATGTACCAGCTGGATATTTAAGATGTGATGGTGCTGCTGTTTCAAGAATTACTTATTCGGCATTATTTTCGGAAATTGGCATAATTTATGGGGCTGGTAATGGTTCAACTACTTTTAATCTTCCTGATTTAAGAGGTTCTTTTATAAGAGGTATTGATAATACTGGTTCTGGCCCTAAAGGATTTGATACTGGACGTGTTTTGGGAAGTTATCAGGCTGACGAATTTAAAGCTCACACTCACTCATATAACACAAGACTTGGCTATCAACCTCAATCTGGTTCAGCAACTCCTTGTTGGTGGTTTGATCAAACTACTCAAACTGGTGCTACAGGTGGTGCTGAAACTAGACCTAAAAACGTGGCACTAGTTCCAGTTATAAAATTTTAATAAAGGACGGACATATTCATGGATAGAGTTCAACATTCAACGGCAGTTACTACACTACCTACACCTTCTTTTTCAGGAACAAAGGGATATTATGGAAACGGTAATGCTGCACAAGGCATATCTCCAACTTTCATAACCGCTGATCAACTGAATTTAATGCAAGAAGAATTAATGGAACCTGTAGAATTCTCAGGCCAAACACCTTCTCATGCAGATAATAATCAATTAAGAAAAGCAATTCAAAGCCTTTCAGGTAATTCAACACCAATCATTGTAAATAACACAACCAAGAACTTAACAACTGCAGACCTTGGTTCAACAGTCATTTGTGAAGGTGGATCTTCTTCAATTGTCAATCTACCTGCTTTATCAACTGTTCCAATTTCTGCAAAATTTACAATTGTCACCAAAGGTTCAAATGCAACAGTTAACGCTAATGGTTCAGATGATTTATTTGTAAATGGAACAAATGCAGGTAATTTCTCACTTGCAACTGGTACTTTTGGAGTTGTTGTAAAAATTGATGAAAGTACATGGCAAGTTGTCATAGCTTCTCAATCAGTTTTTAGTACTGGTGGTACTGGTTCAATGCCTTTACCTGTCAACGTATCAGATGATAATAAATGGCTAAAAGCTTTCGGTGGTAGTGCTTCTTGGGAAAATATTGTATCTGCTGACATCATTTCTTACCTTGGATATACACCTGTAAATAAAGCAGGTGACACTATTACAGGTGATTTAACCATTCAAGGAAATTCAACGGTTGAAGGTGATTTAAATGTAGAAGGTGCTTTAACCAGCATCACACATGTTCCTGGCACTAATAATAATCTATTAGCTACTACTGCTTATGCTCAAGATTTAGCATGGCGTGGTAATGATATTAGAATAATTGATAGTGGTCGTAAAGGTGGTAATGTTTTTGGAATAATCCGAAATAATCAAGTATTTGTTTCTGGATTATTTGCTAATCATATTAGCAAAGCAAACACTGTGAATATATCAGGATTTGTTCCAGTTCCATTTCAAAAGCCTCAACAAATCCCCTCTGGTACAACTATTGTAGATGCTGTGTTTTGTGGATTTTCGTTATTCGTTGTTCTATCAAACGGTTGGTGTTATTCAATGGGATTTAATCCTTATGGACATTTAGGCCACGGTAATACAACTCAACAATATTCGTTAAAAAGAATTGAATACTTCGTTTCTAATAGCATTTCTATTGATAAAGTTTATGCTCCTCGTCACATGTACTGTGATGATGAAACGGGTTATTTACACGTCCATTTTAGAGGAACAAATGGAACACTTTATGGTGCTGGTTACAATGGAAGTGGTGAATTAGGAATTGGGAATTTTACAACAACTATTTCAACACCTACCGCAGTATTAGGTATTTCAAATGTTATTCAATTAAGTTGTGGTGCTTTTGGTGGTGGTCATACTATTGCAGTATCTTCTGATAATCCAAAGCAGGTATGGACATGGGGATATAATGCATCAAGTCAATTAGGAAATGGTAATACAACAAATCAACACACACCTGCCGTTAGATATACCCACGCTTCTAATATAACAAAAGTTGTTTCTGGACACGATTTTTACTTTAACGGTTCTTCATGGGCAGGTTATGGAATGTCTATGTTTCTTGCCGGAGGTGAAATATGGGGATGTGGTAGTAATGGATTAGGTCAATTAGGTGATGGTACTACTGTAAATAAATCATCTTTCACTAAAGCAACTGGTTCGCAAGTTTGGGTGGATTTTGATGTTAGTGGAGGTGCTTACCCTTCAGCAATGGCTATTGATAGTAATGGTGCAGTATGGGGTACTGGTTATAACGGCTATGGTCAATTAGGTGATGGTACAACAACTAATAGAAGTCAATTTACAATTTCGAATATTACATCAGATGCAGTATCTGTTAAAGCGGTCACATATTCAACATATGGGGTAACAGTAGTTAAGAAATCTGATGGTTATCTTTATGGAACTGGTTATAACGGATATGGAAGTTTATCCCAAGGAACTGCTGCTTACGGCAATGTTTTAGGTTTTGCTGTTATGGCTGGACCATTAGGTTATCAAGCACAAGATTATCAAATCTTATCTGACTTATATCATCGTTATGAAAACTGTATGTTTATGCTTACAACTGATGGTTCATTATTAGCAAGTGGATTAAATCAATACGGCATTATGGCTAATAAAGATGTGGGTATTGGTTATTATACAGACGGTTTTAATTACTGCGAACTTCAAAAATAAAAGGAATTTACAATGGCATTACAATTAAATTATACAAACGCATTAAATCAAAATTATCCAGAAGCATATGCTCGAATTCACGAATTTTGGGGTAATGGAGTTCAAATTAGATTTGAAATTTTATTCTATGAAAACTTAACTGCTTATCAGAATGGTGATAAGGAGATAGATAAACTAGGTTTAGTTTATCCTTATGTGGATGGTATAGGAATTTCAGATATTTACAATCAATTAAAAACCGAACCATTATTTACTAATGCGATAGACGTTTAAGCTCTTAATATTTGTTTATGGAATAAAGAACGAATAAATAATTAATATATAACATGGAATGGTTTTACTTTAAATGGCTACATTAAAACAAAAAGCACAAGTTTTAAATTTGACAATAGAGACAAATGCTGATTGGGATTTGTCTCTAATTCTGAAAGATGATGAAGGTATTGTTGCTGATTTAACAGGATATACAGCAAAAATGCAAATTAGAAGATTTAATTCTACTCAGTTGTTAATTGAATTATCTACAGAAAATGGACGTATTCAAATAACTCCCCTTGAAGGTAAAATCTTTCTATCTATTAGTGATATAGATTTAGCAACAATTCCCGTTGTTCCTGCAGAATATGATTTATTAGTTACTGGAGTAAATACAGATAGGTTGCTTGAAGGGAAGGTCGATCTTATAAAGGGAGTTACTAAGTGAGTCAAATTATCATAGAAAACAAAACAGCCACCATCACTGTTGCTAAAAGTTATTCATTATCAGCTCATAATCACTTAATTTCGGAAGTAACAGGTCTTCAGTTAGAACTTGATAGTAAATCTGACATTGATCATACACACGCAGGTTATCAACCAATCGGTGATTATGCAGATTTAGTACATTCTCATGTTATTTCTGATGTAACTGGATTACAAATTGAGTTAGATGGTAAAGCAAGTACTTCTCATAATCATGATGCAACTTATCAACCTGTTGGTAATTATGCAAGTTCTACTCATAATCATGATTTAGCTTATGCATCTATAACTCACAATCATGATGCAACTTATCAACCAATTGGTAACTATGCAAGTTCTACTCATAATCATGATACTACCTATCAACCAATTGGTAATTATTCAGTAAATGGACATGGGCATATAATCTCTGATGTAACTGGATTACAAATTGAGTTAGATGGTAAAGCAAGTACTTCTCATAATCATACAGGTGTTTATCAACCTGTTGGTAATTATGCAAGTTCTACCCATAATCATGACGCAACTTATCAACCTATTGGTTCTTATGCTTTAGATAGCCACAATCATACGGGTGTTTATCAACCTGTTGGTTCATATCTAACAGCCAACCAAACCATAACATTATCAGGTGATGCTACTGGTTCTGGAACTACTTCAATTGCTGTCACTTTAAATACTATTCCGATTTCTAAAGGTGGAACTGGTCAAACAACTGCTAACGCAGCTTTTAATGCTTTAGCACCTTCCCAATCTACTAACAGTGGAAAATATTTAACAACTGATGGAACTAATTCAAGTTGGACTTCATTACCAACTGTTGCAAATACATTGGATGATTTAACTGATGTTGTTATTACTACACCGTCAACAGACCAAATTTTAAAATTCAATGGAACAACTTGGGTAAATGGAACTGCTTCAGGTAGTGCATCACCTTCAACTATTGATGTTATTTCATATTCTTTTTTCGGAGGTTTATAAATGCCAACTACCAACACACCGATATTCCCACAAACTATTCAAAACTGGGCAGTCACTATAGCTAATGCCGATGCTTCAACAAAGAAGACATTGCTAACAGGTGGTCCAAATGGAACCAAAATTGAATACATTGATTTAACTTCTGATGATAGTTCAACAAGGGATACTATTGCTTATCTTTCAGATGGAACTACAGATTACATTTTAGGTAGATTTAATGTAAATGCAAACGCAGGTAATACATCTGCTGTGACTACACCGCCATATTCTGTTTTACAAGGTGGTAATTTTCCAAACTTTCCATTTGATAATAATGGTAATAGATATCTGTATCTTAAATCAGGTTGGTCATTGAAATTTGCGACACAAACAACAGTGACATCTGGAAAATTTATCTATATCAAAGCTTTTGGAGCAGATTACTAATGAGTGCCGCAGGAGATATTTCACCAAGATTAAAAGGAAAGAAATCATTACCTATTGATATTTCCTATCCATTAGGTGGCTTAGAAAATACCAATAACTCAAATTGGATAATTAAACCAGCAGAAACAAAATCCATTACAACAGCTGCATTTGCTAGTGGTTATGCAGCAAGTAATATTGCTATTGGGTATGGTGCGTATGCATCAATGCAAACAAATGAAATTGATGGTTCAATTGCTATTGGTTCTAATGCAGTGTCAACATATTCTGGAGCTATTAGAATAGGTAATGCACCAAACAACAATGACACAACTCAAATACAAGGTGCAAAAGGTGCCAATTCAATTGCAATAGGCCAATCAACAAGATCATCAGGTGGACATGCCATTGCCATTGGAACAAGTGCTATTGGTGGTGCTGTTGGTGCAATTGCTATAGGTCAGTCTGCAAATCCATCAGGATCTTATAGTATTGGGTTGGGTGGTGGTGTGACGGTGACAGGTAATTATTCTTTAGCGATTGGTTATGGTTCTCTTATTGAATGTTCAGCAGTTGCTAATAATTCAGTAGCCATTGGTATTGCAGCAAAAACAGAATTTAATGGCGAATTCACATATGGAACAGGTGCTTTCAGTTTAGCAGGTGATGCTAAATCAAGTTGGTTTGGTTTGTTAACTACAACCACTTCAGCAACTTCATTAGAACTCGGAACTGGTTCATCAGCAACAGCAGTTCACACAAATAGACTAGTGCTTTCTAATGACTCAACCTATATGTTTGATGTGGATATTGTTGCCAGAAATACAGCAACAGATACTGAAAGTGCTGCATGGAATTTAAAGTTTGCGATTAGAAGGGGCACTAATGCTGCTTCCACAACTTTAATTGGAACACCAGTAAAAACAATATTTGGACAAGATACAGGAACCACAACATGGGATATTAGCGTAGTTGCTGATACCACTAATGGAAGACCTAATATTTCTGTGACTGGCGAAGCTGCAAAAACTATTAGATGGGTTGGTAATGCAAGAATGACAAAAGTAACCGGTTAATAAGGAGATTAATAAATGGCTTTACAAATAGAATTTACAAGTCCTGAATATGGATTATATGCACCTGAAGCATATGCAAAAATAGAAACATTTCATGGAAATATTAATCAGGTTTATTTCAATGTTCATTTTTATGCAACAGCTCAAGCAAGATTTGAAGGTAAAAATCCAATCGGATATTTTACTTTTACTATTCCATATCAAGATGGTCTAAGTTACTCAAGTGTTTATAATTATGCAAAAACATTACCTGAGTTTGCAAATGCTTTGGATGTTTAACTATGTCTTTAAATATTAATCATAGTCAAAATAAAATTACACAAGATGGCGTAGCAATTTGGAGAGATAATATCGCTCCATTCGTAGTAAAGGACACAAGTGGTTTAAATAATCCATCATGGGGTACATTGTTTAATGGTATGCAAGGATTATTATTTTCCGCATCCTCAATGAACCAAGTTTGGGTGGATTTCCATGTTGACCATGATTATGCATTAGGAACAAACGTATATCCTCATATTCATTGGACACCTACAACAACTGGAACTGGAGTTGTTAGATGGGGTATCGAATATTCTGTTGCAAAAGGTCATCAACAAGGTGCAAGTTCTGTTTTTCCTGCAACAACTACCGTATATGTAGAACAAACAATTTCAGCTGCTAGTCAATGGATGCATTTTGTTGCTGAGGTATCTGATGTGAATGCTATCCCTTCTACAAATATCGAACCAGATACAGTCATTAAAATTCGAATTTTTAGAGATGCAGCTCATGCAAATGACACATATGCGGCTGATGTTCATGCTTGGCAATCAGATTTACATTATCAAATGAATGCTTTAGGTAGTAAAAACAAAGCACCAAATTTCTACACATAGGGAAATCTTTTATGAAAGAATTTAAAATTTTGTTTAAAGAAAGAACAACATGGGTAGGTGTAGGTTTATTGTTATTTGCAGGATTATCAACAAACCTATCACCTGAACTTCAATTAGCTATAGTTTCTGCGGGTGCTGCGTTAATAGCAAGAAATGAAAATGTCAAATTACCACGGTAAGGAAAGACGTATGACAAATAGGAGGGATGAAGATAACGAAGGTTATGAACCACCCTCTTATCCACCGTACTATCCACCTTACTATCCACCAGTTCAAAATGACTTAACAAAGCAAAGTGTTGGTGTAAAAGATTTGTTTGTTTTGCTAGGTGGGATGATGGCAATTATTGCTTCTGCTTTTACCGTCTGGAACGATTTGAATGCAACGATTACAACCAATCATACAGAATTTACGTTATTTAAAAATACCTATGAAAGACAGGCTATTGATAACGAAAAATCTATAGTTGAACTAAAAGCAACTTTAGCGGATGTTAATAAAAATATGATGGATTTGAATAATACAATTACACAATTGTATGGGAAAATCAACGACAGCAAAAAGCTAGAGTTATACAAATAACATCGTTTAAAGCTCTCCAACCACTTCATCACTAGTAAAATATCTTTTTACAGTTTGTAAAGTCATCAAACATTGTTTATATAAATTTTGTAATAATCAGAAAAGGTTAGAAGCTCAACACTCCTAACCTTATGATTTTTATAACAAATCCCGTAAATTATCTTCGTTTAAAAAGATTTGCTAAAATTTAATATTATTAAAAGACTTTTATATCAATGCCTTTTAAGTTATTGATTAGGAATAACTAATCCTTCTGTTGATTCAGAAATGGAACCAGTTTTAGCTTGGAATATTGATATATCTGGCGATTTATTAGTATTAATTTTGTAATAACCATCTGGTTGATTATCTTTTACTACTTTACTATCTTTTACTATATTATCCAGAACATTAGCTGCATTTTTGGATATTTCTACTTTGTTCAAATGAGCGTATCTGGTTGTCATACTCATCGAAGTGTGACCTAAAATTTGAGACACATCATATAACTGAACTCCAGCTTGAACCAATCTTGATGCATATGAATGACGACATGTGTGTATGGTTCCTTCAGTAAATCCAGCTCTTTTTATAGCTGCTCGAATTGTACTAAAAGTTCTCTTGCAACCATCTCCTTTTTCATTTGTAAAAACCCATTCACTTCTATTTGTTTTTGACCTTCTTTCAAGAATTTCTTTCACTCTTTTGGTCATATGAATAACTGATTGATTATTCACTTTTGGTCTATAAATGCTCAACTCAGATTTACGAAGATTGACATCACTCCATTTCATCATGGCTAGTTCATTCAATCGCAATCCAGTGTCAATCAAAATCTGAAAGAACTCATAGTTGTCTTGCATTTCTATTCTTCTGAAGTGATTAGGATTTTCTTCATATGGTGGCAAAGTTGGAATATTTCGCTTGTAATCTAACTCTTGCAAAATCTTCTTTTCATCTTCAAAAGTAAACCAAACCAACTTTTTGTTCTTTACTTTGACAATAGGCATCTCAACATCAGCTACTTCATAACCATGCTTTTTTGCATGAGATATAAGTCTTCCAAGAAATCCGACAGTATGTCTAACTGTTGCAGGACTTCTGCCCTCATCTTTTCGAATTTGAACAACTTTATGCAAAACAGCAGTAGTGATTTTAGTTAGTGGTTCAGATATATCAATACCATTATCTTGGAGGAAATTTGTCATCCAATCAGAATAGACTTTATGACCTTTAGTTGGTCTATCACTTTTGTATAATTCTATTGCGTCATAAATCGAAATGTGATTTTGTTTTTCAACAATCGCACCTTCAAGAACTTCTTGTTTATAAGCTTCAGCCAACTTCTCAGCCAATCGCTTATTAGTTGTCTTTAAAGACTTTTGATACAACTGTCCATCAATCATGAACCTCGCATAATAGTTTGGACTTGTTTTAAACTTTGTAATTAATGAACTCATCTTATCTTTCTCCTTTCATCTTATTAGTGCCTATAAACTAGCACAAGATAATTATATAATTCCGGTTCGTGAAAAGATATAAGCTGTTGTTTATATAAATAGTTTTATAAGTTCTTGTTAAACTATTGGAAAACCAAAAACCATGAAAATATTAAACCAACTTTTTTATGACGAAGAAGTCGAAAAACATCAAAAATATTCAATAAAGAATAGACGACATAAACGAGAAGGTTATCCAATAGTTTTTACAGTTATATCTGTTGACTCATTTCCACACCCTATAACGAATAAACCTATTATTGTAAGATATGGCCTACAAGAACAAATAACAGGCGACTGTTTAATAATACAAACTGGGACAATTTTGTTTGATAAAATCAGTGCTACACTTGAACAAACAAAAAGTACTGGATTTCTATCAAAAGTTATTCTTAATTGTGTTGAGATAAATTACCCGTGGTTTGTCAACAACAGTAAAAAGGATATTGAACTAATAACATAAAAGCTATTAGGCCAATCCTTTGACCCTTGAGCTTATTCATTCAGAAAATACCTCTTGGTGTTACTCGTATAAATTCAAATATGTTTTGTTTAACGGACGCGTCATGATTACAACCATAAATTAAAACATCATAATAAACATAGAATGGACCAATATTGAAAGGCATTAACTTTTCTAGTAAATCTCCGTTCTTATCAATATCACGATTAAATCCTTTTTTAATAAAAGCATAACCATCTAAATCATCGTGATATGTCTCAATGTTATCGTATAAATTTACACCAACCTCTTTTTCAAATACCATTTCAAATTGAGGATAACCAACAGGCCACAAATAATTATAAAAGCTTCTTACATGGACTTCTAAAAAGGTATGAGTAAATAAATGCATATTTGCCTCGTCCTGTTCTTCTTTTAAACGTTCCCTTTCTTCTATCATCTCGTCTGTTGTTTTAGGCTTGTTAGCAAGAATTTCAAGTATTCTGTTTTTAGCTTTCATTTTGTCTTCTTTATTGTTGTTATCAGTCATTTTAATAATCCTCGCCGGTTATATGAGAAAAATCTAACTTGTTATTAAAATCAGTATATTGATAAATGAATATCGAATTAAAAATATGTTCAGACTCGATTTGATCATACAATTTTTCAATTCCTTTAAACTTTGATATTCCACAAATGCTATGATCAGCGTCTAAAATATTGAAATAATAATAGTCATCAAATCTTTTTAAGAGTTTATAATACTTATCTTCAACAAACGCATTAGAACCGTATTCAAAATAATATTCAGTTCTAAAAACATTCGGAAGTAGCGAACACTTTATCAATTTTAATCCAGTCATTTGTTGAAATTTTACTGCATGAATAGCATTCGTAAATTTTATATGATTATCATAAGACATACCCATTTTAGTTCTCCAAAAAATTAAGCCATCCTTGGCAAGAAAATCCAGTTTAAGCAGCTTGTTTTTGATTGTTTCGAAAATCAAAGTTTTTACATACAAAATCAACTAAAGCATTAATTTCAACATCATCAACACCTACATCAGACCATTTGAATTTTTGAAAAACTTCAGGTTCTTCAGATAACATTTCATTAAAAGTAACTTGTTCTTTTAATTCATTCATTACATCTTCATCAACATCAATTTGTTTGAATATTAAAGTTTCTAATTCCAACCCAAGATTTTGTTTTAAAATAAGTTTCAGATTTTCACGTAATGATTGAATATAAAAATTAAAAGATTTTAAAACAAATAGTTTTTCAAACAAATATTCAATTTCTTTATCTTTTAATCTTTTAGCTTTAGGTCCGAGGATTTTATTAAATAATTTAAATGACGCATTCCACGAATTATGTTTCATGAATTCAACAAATTCATTAATAGCGAGGGAACAATCAGCCTTAGCCAATAATTCATCAGGATATATAAGTGGTATTAACTCCATGCTTTCGCATTGTTCAGTTAAAATGATAATTTCTTTTTGTGATAATTTTGTTTTCATGATATTCACCAATTAATTTAAAATTTTTAAAAAGCCATCCTTGGCAGAAAAATCCAGAATTTGTTATTACTCAATATCGTTTTTAGCAGCTCTAAGGTTCAATACTTCTTCCAAAACCTTTCCGTTAAAAACATTACTTTCATATCCAGCTTTAGTAGCTACACTTTCCAAAGCTTCTTGAACCTCAGCCAAGGTCAATGAATATTTGTTTGCAATGTTTTGTTTGATTTGTTTATTTGTTTTCATGATATTCACCAATTAAGTAAGTTTAAGTTGGCATCCAATTTGCTAGTGTTTTCCGTTGAGTTAAAGAGTACGCTCTTTTTATAAAAAGACAATAGTCAAATTTTATATTTGGCATGGTATTTGCTTGTAAAACTATAACAACCTGATTTTATTCAGATTATTTTTGAAGAGGATTTTTAATGCAGTTGGAAATCGTGACGGAGTTATCGAAACTTTGGAATGAAGAACTAGGGGATTACGAAATTTATATGACGAAGATGGAAATCAGGGATATGCGAAAAGCATATGGTCGTCCATTAGATGAATGGTCAGGACAAAAGATGGTGTCACCATTTGATGATGTGATTTCAACAAAAGTGGTGATAAAGAAGGTGTTTAAGATAGCTGCTCAAATGAACTATGACATGAACTCAATCGATAAAATAATTGCGTATAAAAGGATTAGTGATTTGGAATTTGAGAGATGCTTTACATGGATTAGGGGAAATCCTATTAAAAATGCGATAACTCTTTGAAAAATCAGCAGTATCTTTTTCCGACGGTCGTTTTAAAATAGACTTGTTGCTTAAAAACAACACTTCTTTTTATGATGAACTTGGAGAAATAAGATGGCTGACAAAATTGTAGAACCAAAAACAACAGAAGTTGCTCTCAAACCTGAAGTTGCAGAGTTGCTGAATGAGTTAAGAACCAATGTAAAAGTTCTGGACCCTAAAAAAGCTAATGTTCGCCTAATCAAAAGAACTTTAGCCACAATCAAAGCTGTTATCTCTGATTTAGAAGCGGAGATTGTGTGATGAGGAATTTTATTGAACAGAATGGAAATCAACGAACAGCATTTTGCGAAAAGCATTTCAAAGATTGTGTATTTGATTTGCAAATCTTCAACTTTGCAGATTTATTAATGCCTGGTTATGATGGTGGTTACTGGAATTACATGATTGATGAAAAATCAGGAACTCCATTCTTTGTGCTTTCATCAAATGAAGAACAAGTAGTTCTAAGAAATTTTTCAGGCGAAAACTTTAAGATGAACATCAATCTTGCTGGCATGATTATCACATTCTTTGCTCTAACTCATCGCATAGAGAAAACGCAAGATGATGACCTTATGCCACTCTGGGATGATTTAAAAGATACGTTATATGATTATGCAGAAGAACTTAATCAATTCAATGAAGCATTCAAAATGATTGATTAGCGACTCATCCTAGTCGTTATGTAGAATAAGTGTCATAAAGTGATGAATTGGGCACAATAAATCGGAATTCATCAAACACTCAAAGGGGTCGCAATGACCCCTTTTTTGAGTGTTTATTCTCCAGGCAATTTAAAACGCCAACCTGTTCGAATGCCGTTAATGTAGATATACACCTTTGCTCTTTCTTTTTTAAATTCTTTATCATTTACAGTCATTTATTTTCTCCATCTCTCAATTGTTTGTATTCCGCAAAAGCTTTGTTTGCGTGTAAAGCTGAACGTTTGTCAAGATTTGCTTCGAATTGGCGACGTGCTATTTGAAACTTTTCAAAAGCTTGTGTTAATTTACTCATTAAATCTCCTTTTTAAAAACTCTAATATTATTAAAACTTAATCCCATTCCTCTTCACAGTCGTCTTCAAACAAATCAACTAATTGTTCAGCAACAAATGCTCCAACAGCCAACTGTGAAGTAAATAAAACCTCATCAATTGCTACATCAACAGCTGTTCCTAAAATATTGTCAAATATATCCATGTTATTTCTCCTGTTGGTTTTGTTCTATAAGGCTCAAGTAATGCTTCCACAAATTTTCTAATGTCTGCGTTAAATCGCTTTTGATACCAGCTTCGCGAAGTTTGGTTTGCCATTTTGTGTAAAATTGATTTTTATCCAAAACTTTCATAAACAGTAACCTATTATTTGTTCTACCTTTTCTATTTATATAAAATTGCAAATGGCTCTTTTCCCTACATATAAATAATTAGTCAATGTATTTGTCACGTTGACATTCCCAGAAAGCCGTGTAGTAATTGCCTCCTCTACACGGCTTTTTCTATGCCTGAAGAAAGTTTAATAAATATTCCTATTAACAACAGGAAAACCTCAACATGGAAAAAGTATTAGTGTTTGACATTGAGACAAGTGGTTTAAAAGTTGGAACTCATCAAATTGTGAGTATTGGTTTAATAGCAGCAAATAAACAAACTTTCAAAACAATTGATAAACTTTATGTTGAATTAAAGTTTGACGAGACTAAATTTCAATGGTCGAAAGCCGCTGAAGATATTCACGGCTTAACTAGAGATTATTTGGATAAAAATGGACTAGAACATGAAGAAGCTTGCGAACAAATTGCTGGTTTTATCTACAACCACTTTGAAACCGAAAGAATTATCACCTTAACTCATAACGGTCATAATTTTGATATTCCCTTCTTAAATCACTTTCTAAATCAATTTGATATATTCCTCAACTATCACACACTACAAATTGACTCAGCTGCTGTTGGTTGTGTTTGCCTTGGTGTAAATCGTTCTGAAGAACTTTTCGAAGCTCTAGGACTTGCCGAAAGAACATCACACAACGCTATGCAAGATGCTGAATTAACACTAGAAAGCATGAAACTGCTCAAAAGTGTCTTTCTTTGAAAAACCCTTAATAAAGGCAAAAAAGAAGCCAACTTTTTAGTTGGCTTTATAGTGAGCTTTTTAACAAGCTTAGGAGTAACACACTAAATGAACAATGTATATATCTATTTATTACTCTTCAAACTCCCACCTTTTTCGATAAGCTTTTTGTATAGCTTCTTTAATTGACCTTTCATTCGATTCACACCATATAAAGCCGTGTTTATCTGACCAATCCCTGTATCGTGTTTTTGAGTTTTTCTGAATTTTTAAGTTGGGATTTTGAAAGCACATAATAATCTCAACTTCAGGATGCTGCTTCTTAACTGCTAATACTTTTGCTCTATCCCCACCATCCCAAACACCTTTTGTCTCTACATATATTCCATCAGATATCTTAAAATCAGGGCAATACTTCTTTTCAAGAACATAATCAATCCTATCAACTTCATACGCCCAAGAAATGTTTGAGTTTGTCATTATATTTGCTGTCGTTACTTCAAAATTACTTCTAAATTTGTTTTGCTTTCTTTGCATATCTATTCTTCTCTTCAAATAGATATTTATCTTTGGCATGGTTTTTGCTTGGTTTTTGATAACTAGTTCAATTTTTCCCACGCTTAACTGTTTATAATTTACCCATATTCAAACAAAAGATGAACTGGAGAAATTAAGATGGCTACTTCAAAACAAATCAAAACATATATGGCTGCTAATAATTGTTCAAGAGAACAAGCAGTTAACTACTTCAGTAATGCTTCAAAAGCGACTCCTAAACCAAGTCATTTTAGTTATGAAGAAGGTACTGATTTTAATAGTAATTATGAATTACCAGAAAGACTATGGGTTATTGTTACTGGTGAAACTGAAGTAGTGGAATTTACTTTAACTCCAGAAATGTTTAAAGAATCAAGTTTTGAAACTGGTCTTAGTAGTGAACTTGCAAGAGCAACAATAGCAACAATGCTTGGTAAAAGATTGAATAGACCTGAACTTGGAAAGAAGTCAATCATGCAAGTTGAAACAGAAGAACAAATATGTGAAGTTGCCAAAATGATTATTGGATATGTTGGTACTTCAAAATGGTTACAAAATAATGAATGGAAAAAATTCAGAAAACCATGCGTGATGTTGGGTTGCTTTAAATTAGAAAATGAACTGTATGGAATTAGAAAGTTTGGTTTTACAGAATTTCCCAATGAGTTTTACCATAGTGATTATGAAAAAGATGGTGGTAGTAGAAGTATTGGAAATTACACTTATATAAATGAAATGCGTCCAGAATTCATTTGTGGTTTATATGTAGCAACAAACAAAAATTCAATTAAAGTTAATTTTAAAAATGATACAGATTTTATTCATAAAGATTCATTTATTTTAAGGGCATTAAGTTTGAGTAAAACAACCAGAACCCCATCAGAAGAAGAACATGCATCAGGTTGGCATTGGAATATGACACAAGAAACAAAAGATAAAATATCAAATGCATTATTAGGTATGAGATATAAAACCAAATCCCGTGAAGGTAAAGAATGGCATTGGGTTAATGGCAAAAAAGAATGGTTATAAGAAACTGTTAAGGGGTTAATATCTTTTCACGCCTAACTATATATAATTACCCCATATTCAAAAAGAAATTAAATTTTAACAAAATAAATGGTGAATAAGATGAACAGACAAGAAAGAAGAGCAATGGCAAAAATCAACAAAACAGCTTTTGTATCTACAAAGAATCAACAAAATGATTTAATGAAAAGATATAAATTCTTTTTGAAAACATCAGAAAGAGTTACTTCATTTGAAGAGTTTGAAGAAGCTTTTAAGATGTTTATCCCTGTTGGTAAATCAATCAATGAAAAGATTTTAATGACATTAGAAGGACTAGCAAAAATGGTTAAAAGAGGGGATGAGGAAATTGTTATCCCTGGAGCAACATTTGGATTCTTCAAAGAAGAAACAGAAAAGTTGTTAAATCATTTATCAGTATTGGGTTTGAAAGTAAAAGAACATGATTGCTTTGGTTCATTGATTTTGGAGAAATAAAATGAAAACCCAAACAAAAGAAAAAGTTAAAAAGTTAGGTCAAGTTTTTACTCCACCAGAGCTTGTAAATGAAATGTTGGATAAAATCCCATCAAAATCATTTACAGACCCAACTAAAACCTTTCTTGATAATTCTTGTGGAGCTGGTGCCTTTCTTGTGGAAGTAAAGAAAAGATTAATGGCTAATGGAATTGATGAAAACCATATTCTTGAAAATCAAATTTATGGAGTTGATCTTGATCCTGACGCTGTAGAAGAGTGTATTAAGAATTTAAATGCAGAAGGTAAAAATCACAACATAATAATTGGTGATGCATTAGCTATAGATTATGGTTTAGCTTTTAATCTACATAAAATAGCAACCTGGATTTAAAGAATAACTAACTGTTAAGGGGTTAACATTTGCTAAGCAACTCAGTTTACACGTTAAGCTATCAATATATAATAGACTCATACCTTAAACAAACTGGAGAAATACAAATGAATAGAAGAGCAATTGAAAGAATGATTGATAGTAACTCATTTCAACCTATATTTGATGAGGTTGCAGAGTTTTGTGAATTTACACCTGGCATTATCTATGACTGTGCTGGAGATGAGGAAGTTACAAAAGAAAATGCAAAGGAATGGGTAAGAGATTACTTAATAGAAGGCTTAAACTACAAACTTTATCAAGAAACTTTTGAAAAAGCAAAATCACTAAAAGAACAAGTTCTAAAAGAATACAACTAATATGTTTTTAAAACTGTTTACAAGGGAGAAAAGCAATTTATAATAAAAATTAATAAATAGTTATAGAACAACTCTTTAAAAGTTCTCGTTTGCTTAGCAACAAACGTAAAACAGAAACAACACCCCTTTAGATAGATGAGCTGAGAAATATAAGAGCTGTAAGAAATACAATCCAATTTTATATGAAAAGGCCGACTAAAGGGGTTGACGTAATTGCTAATACGTTTTTCTAAAGTCGGCCTTTTTTATTGTCTAAAATCTAAGGAGTAATATCATGAAAACGAAAGAACAAACCGAAAAACTTAACAGAGTATTAGCAGTAACCAAAGAAGTTCTATCAAAAATGGAGCCTTCTAACCAAAGAACTCCTGAACAAGCACGAAAATACTTGGTTGAAAGAGTTATTGAAAACAAACTTATTAACAACGAAATTCAGGATATTGAACAATTTGAAGTTTCGTTTAATACAGGTACACGACTATCGTCAAAATTAAGAAGGGATTTTTATAAATTTACAGAATCGATGGGATGGGAAGAAATTGACCATGGAGCATTTGTAGGAATTGATTTAGGAGAAGACTTTGTATTTCATGTTAAACAATTAAATCCAAATGATTTAAATTCAATCAACAAATTCCTTGATAGAAAACTTGATTTTGAAATCAGAATTGCAGATGACTATTCTTTTATTTTTGAAGACCTTGACGAGGAATAAAGCTCATGAACCAAACAACGAAATATCAACAAACTGGATATAGAAAATGAATAACAATATTAGTGAAGCGAAAATAAATGAATTAGTTGAATTGTACAATGATTTTAAAAATCAATTTTTGTGTTATGACATGGATTATTTAAGTGGTAAAAGCACGCTTAATCCAAGAATAAACATACAAACTATAAATGAAAACTGTTTTGTAAATGATTTAACAACTAAAGATGGTATTAGATTGGTTATCAAAAATCTAGACAACGCGATGTTTGAGAATAATGATGTGTTTGGATTAGAAGCATATCATATAAAGTTAAAACCTAATTCTTTTTATAAGGATTTATTAGATGGGAAAGAAACAAAACCATTAAATGTGGATGATGTGGAAGAAGTAATACCTTATGGACATAAAATGATGGTTCACGAATATGTTAATTAATTAGGAGAAAGTAAAATGAATAACATAAACAACATAAAACAAACAGCATCTTTTCGTAGGGCAATTATTAATGATAAACCTTTATCTGAAATTGAGAAATTTGAAACACTTAAAGATTATTCA
>Ga0208485_1000103_pt1 | contig 26935 bp, 29 predicted proteins | sample LakMenEpi27Jul12_FD_150707 | JGI IMG/M metagenome (GOLD analysis project Ga0208485, IMG submission 150707) | Freshwater microbial communities from Lake Mendota, WI - 17JUL2012 deep hole epilimnion (SPAdes) | ecosystem: Environmental > Aquatic > Freshwater > Lentic | place: Lake Mendota, Madison... | reverse complement strand
AACACCTTATCAATGTTCAACCGATCGCGCTCCTGAGCATCTACACCTTCATAACCGGCCCACCTGGCTGAATAAATTCCAGGATCTCCGGCTAAGGCATCAATAAATAAACCGCTGTCATCAGCTAAGCAAGGAAGTTTGGTAAAGATCGAGATGGATTTTGCTTTTAACTTAGCATTCTCACTTAAGGTTTTACCGCTCTCATGCACCTCTGGCATATCTGGAAAATCAGCTAACCCTAAAACTTTTATTGATTGTGCATGTTGATTTAGTAGGCGTTCAAACTCAACAATCTTTCCCTTATTTTTTGTCGCTAATACCAGCCGGCGTATCACTTGAAAAAGTTACTTAGCTAAAGCTGCTATTTGTAATTTAGTAAGTTGGGCACAACCTGCTGCTCCAAGGTCAAGCAGTTGATTTAAAAGAGAGCGATCAAAGGGTGCGCCCTCTGCTGTTCCTTGTACCTCAATAAAATTACCATCACCGGTGCAGACAATATTCATATCTGTTTCAGCACTTACATCCTCTTCATAACAAAGATCTAAGGTTGGCTTGCCATTAACAATTCCAACTGAAACCGCTGCCACAGATTGGCTAAGAGGCTTAGCGCCTTGTGCAATATGACCCTTACCTTGCGCCCAAGAGATCGCATCTGCGAGTGCAACATAAGCACCAGTAATCGCAGCTGTTCTAGTACCGCCATCTGCTTGCAGCACATCACAATCAATCACAATGGTGTTTTCACCTAATGCTTTCATATCAACAATTCCGCGTAATGATCTGCCAACTAATCTTGAGATCTCTTGAGTTCGACCACCTAATTTTCCCTTAACACTCTCTCGATCAGATCTAGTGTGAGTAGCTCTTGGCAGCATTGCATACTCACTTGTTACCCAGCCCTCGCCTTTGCCAACTAACCACCGTGGAACACCTGGTGTAAATGAGGCAACACACAAAACTCTTGTGTTTCCAAACTCAACTAATACAGATCCTTCAGCATTATTTAGCCAATTACGGGTGAATTTAATGGCTCGCAGCTGATCATCACTTCGTCCATCTGCTCTACTCATAACTGGCTCCCTTTGATTTTAAATTTATTAAAACTAGATCTTATTTGTAACAGTTACTACCTCAGGGCCTAAAAACCTCTTAGCCAAGGTGGCAAACTTATCTGGATCTCCAGTTGCTACAAACCTATGACTCACCTTGCCAGATTGATCATTTAATAAATTTGTCTCAACTAGGGTGCGATAAAGATCCTTTGCTGTCTCCTCCGCACTTGAAACTAAAGTAACTTCATTTCCCATCACATATGAGATAACTCCTGTTAATAATGGGTAGTGAGTGCAACCTAAAACCAAGGTATCAATCTGAGCACTCTTCATTTCAGATAGGTAATCTTGTGCAATCTTTGTAATCTCATCCCCTGTGGTTTTGCCATTTTCAACAAATTCAACAAATAATGGACAAGCCTTTGAGGTAATACTTAATTGTGGTGCGGCAGCAAATGCATCTAGATAAGCCTTTGAGTCGATGGTGGCATTTGTGCCAATCACACCAACCTTGCCACTTCTTGTTGCCGATACTGCTCGCCTTACCGCTGGTTGAATTACCTCAATAACTGGAATCTGGTATCTCTCTCTGGCATCTCGCAACATCGCAGCGCTGGCTGTGTTGCATGCAATCACAATTGCTTTCACGCCAGCTGCAACTAATTGATCCATAATCTCAAGTGCGAAGGTTCTAACTTGCGCTAATGGTCGAACTCCATAGGGTCCGCGGGCGGTATCGCCTAAATAAAGAATTGACTCACCTGGCAGTTGATCAATGATTGCCCTAGCTACCGTTAACCCACCGACGCCTGAGTCAAAGATTCCAATAGGGGCGCTCTTCTTTGGTATTTCAGAGGTGGCCATTTGTGTAAGTGTAAATGGCGAGCCTTGATATCCCCTTGCACATACTTTGCCCCGCATAAATGTCCGATTTGCCCATTTTTGGCATAAAAATTCCTTAAAAATTCGGGTGAAATGAGGGTGGATCTCCTTGCTGGACTGGCAAGTAACAGCCACCCTATACCTAGGCAGTTGGTCGTAGCTTACATATGGGGTTACGAAAAATTGCTCGCTTATGCCCAAAAGGGTGTGAGCAACCTAAATGCCTATGGAGGCTTATTTAGATGAACTCAATCGCACTATCTGCAGATCAGTTCGGGATTGTTTACAACGTTCTTTCATTTGGACTTGTATCAATGCTTGCCTGCACTATCTACACATTAGTTTCACAATCACGTGTACTACCTAAATACCGCGTTGCATTAGTTATGTCATCAATGGTTACATTCATTGCGGCATACCACTACATGAGAATTTTCAATTCATTTGATGATTCATTTGTTGATGGCGCTGTAAAGGTTGGAACCGGACACGGAACTTTCAACGAGGGTTACCGATATGTTGACTGGATTCTGACAGTACCTCTACTACTTGTTGAGGTAGTAGCAGTTCTTGCTCTTGCTAAGGCAGCGGCTTCTTCATTAATCACCCGCTTAGTTCCAGCATCAGCAGCAATGATCGCACTTGGTTACCCAGGTGAGATTTCAACTGACAATAACACCAAGGTTCTTTGGGGTGTTCTTTCAACAATACCTTTCCTATACATCTTGTATGTATTGTTCGTAGAGCTTTCAAAGTCACTAGATCGTCAACCAGCAGGAGTAGCAGCAACCGTAGGTCGCTTGCGCTTGCTTCTGATTGCAACATGGGGCGTTTACCCAATCGCATACTTGCTTCCAATTTTGGGACAAGATGCATTGGATCCAGCCGCATTTGTTAATCGCCAGATCGGTTACACAATTGCCGACGTATTGGCGAAGTGCGTATTTGGTCTTACAATCCTAAAGATTGCAAGAATGAAATCCGTAGCTGAAGGAATGAAGGACGATCACTAATTAGTTGATCTAACAAAAAGCGGGGCCAAGAAATTGGCTCCGCTTTTTTCATTTAAAGGTGATTTATTAAGCTTTCTTGAATGCCACCCAGCCAGTAATAAACTGCATGTAAATGCTTTTGCGGATCTGAATCCTTCATAAGTTCATACTTCTCATATCCATCTTTATCAATATCTAATCGAACTGCCAGGGCTATTCGCAGATCATTAATTGCAATTAACCATTGAGTGGGATCGGTAACAGCAATATCTGCCTTAGGCAACTCATGATCTACTGGAAAAACTAATTGCTCGCGCAGATAAAGAAGGTGCTTTTGTTTTACTGTGCGAAGTGAGCTCTCGGTGTATTTGCGAAATTCAGCCGCACTCTCTGGATCGGCATACCCATTTGGCAGCAACCTGCGCAGCACCGGATCCTCTGGTTGCTCAATTGGTGATTCAAGGTTTCCAATGGTGGCCGCCATAAGTTGGGCAAATGGATCATCAGATTGATAGTGATGGGCAAAATTTCTCTCACCTAATAGTTCTAACAATTGTTCAACTAGATTTATTAAAATATGTAATTCGTCGTTGCTAAGAGCAACGGATAAATCAGCATTGGCAGCAGAACCTTTAAACTGGCCCATGGTCATCTCTTTGTAAAGTTGCCCATAAACCATGTTCATGTAATTGTTGAACCGCTCGTTCCATCTCTTCACGAGTTCCAGATGCCACCACCGCTTTACCTTCAGTATGGACCTGCATCATTAACTTATGGGCTTTCTCTTTTGAAAATCCAAATAATTTGATAAAAACATAAGTTACATAGTTCATAAGATTTACTGGGTCATCCCAAACAATTGCCACCCAAAGGTTGTCGAAGAATTTGCTTAAATCCAAAGTCTCTTCGGTTTGGGTTTGGGAACTCATGGCTTAATTATCTAACTAAAACCGTTATCTCATCACTTGCCCCGGCAGAATTCTTAACACCAGCGGGGAAAACTACCTGGAAGGTGGCAAGGCCAGCAGTTGCAACTTTGGCGTTAAAGGTGAAACTGCCATTTGCATCAGTGACTACCTCAGCCACTGCTTTTGCATTTTGTTTCACCGTCACCTTGATATCGGAAATTCTAGGTAAGAGTTGGCCAGTAATTGGGTAAGTTGTATTTACTTTCATGGAGGTAGGTAGATCTAATCGGATCTTTGGAATTACTGAGATAGTTTTTTCAGCCGTTTTCCCTTCACTTCTTTCCCAGCTTGCATCAGAAACTAATCTAATCTCACTCTTTTGACCAACCACAACTGGCAGTGAAATTACTCCAGCGGCATCTGTAACTCCTGCTGCCAAGCTTCGCCAAGTAGTTTCATTTGCTCCCTTTATTTCAAATCTGACATTTAAAGATGGAATTGGAGTTTTATCTGGCAGTTTAAATGTGCCAGTTAAATTAAAGGTTGAGCCATATGCAATCTGCTCTAAGTCAGTTGAGATTGTGCCTGACACTTGATCTGGTGCAATTGATTTTGCAATATCTCTAACTGCAGTAATCGCTGCTGTGTTTTCCATACCAAAGGTCCAAACTGCAATTCCACCTAATCGGTATTTCCCAACTAAATTAGTTCTTGCTGCATAACTTCGCTCATCTGGAAACCATACGGTGCGAGATGCTGTGCAAAAGCTTGCAGAGTTAGTTGGATCAACATAGGTTTTCTTATAAGTGAATGTGGATTCTGCATGAGTTTGGTTATAGGTAGGTGCGGCATTATTTGTGGTTGCCAATGCCAAAGCTTCGCGCATAACAACAGCTGCTTTTGCTCCCACTACAACAGAGGATGCAAAATCTTTTGGACATACCCCTTCAACCTTTGTAATCCAATCCCGGCCATAACCTGGAATCCCTAAGAAAACTTTAGATGCTGGCATTTGAGTTGCTGCATACTTAACTGCATCTTCACTCCATGGCAACGGTCCAATTGGTCCTGGATTCACAGTAGAAAAGTCATAAGCCATAATTCTTAGGCGATCAATATATGGCCCAATTTCAGCCCAAGAAAAAACCCAATTCCCAGCTCTTTTAGTTTCTGGTGCAAAATCTGGCGGCGTAGTTACAGACAATAGTTTTCCCTGCTCATGGAGTGCAAGTGATAATTCTTTAACAAATGCAATCCAGTTAGGTTTAGTTGTTGGCCAGGATGATCTACCGTCTTGGGTATAAAAGACTTCAAAGTCTAAGTCGATACCATCGTAATTATGTTTTAAAACCAAATTCTTAATTGTTTGTACAATATTTGTTCTAGAATTTGGATTAGCAAGTAAATTCGCAAGTACTAACTTTTTTGTATCATCTGTAATGGTTGGCAAAAGAATCAATCCATTTGCTTTTAATCTTGCAATGACCGCATCCTTTGGGGTGGTGTACCTACCCAGCGCATACTTATCTTTAATACTTGTTTCACCAGTTAATCCATACCAAAATGGAGAGATGTCTCGAATTAAATCTAAATTTCCTTCAACTGTAGGCAGATTTCTAGAGAGTGAATAATCAGGCAACCAGCCTGAAAGAATTCGCCTTGGTGGGTTATCGGCTATCGCTGGTGTTTGGGTTGAGAATAGAAAAGAAATAAGGGTGATTAAAATAAATAAAGTGCGCGACCTCATGAATTTTAGGGTATCGGCTTTGACTGAGAATTTACTTTAAGCGAGCGTGAATCTCTTTACATGTTGGACACACTGGGAATTTTTGTGGGTCACGATTTGGTATCCACTTCTTGCCGCATAAAGCACGAACAGGTTTTCCAGTAACTGCAGATTCAGTGATCTTATTTTTATCGACGTAGTGCGAGAAGCGCTCATGGTCGCCTTCATCTGTCGGAGCAAGAAGCTCCTTCTCAAGTAAGCCAGCCTTACCTGATTTTCCGCGTAAATCATCGAGAAAACCCATGGCCAAATCTTAATCCAACTTTATCGCCTACCATTTACCAATGAGCCAGCCGTTAAAGGACCTTCTTCGTACCTCTGATCTATCCAAATCAGATATCGAGCTTGTGCTCAAAACTGCCAGTAAGTTCGCCAAAGAACCACTGAAAGCAAAGAAGGCTTTAGCTCGAAAAACTGTTGCAATTTATATGACTAAATCTTCAACTAGAACTAGACTGGCCTCAGAAACTGCGGTTGCACACTTAGGTGGCTCCCCAATATTTCTTCGTGCTGATGATTTGCAAGTTGGCCGTGGTGAAACGATTTCAGATACAGCCAAAATTATCTCAGGATTTTGTAGCGCGCTAATTGTAAGAACATTTGCGCAATCTGATGTTGATGAACTTGGAAAATATTCAAGTATTCCTGTCATCAATGCATTAACTGATGATGACCATCCAACTCAATTATTAGCAGACTGGTTAACAATTAAAGAAATTTTTGGTTCAAATGTTAAGGGTCGCAAATTCGTTTATGTCGGAGACGGAAACAATGTCGCCACCGCTTGGTTAATTATGGGTGCAACCATGGGTGCACATGTTGTTGTTGCCACACCTGGTGGTAAATGGGCACCAAAAGATTCTGTTGTTAAGCAAGCTTTAGCAATTGCCGAAAAATCGGGTGCAAAGATTGAGGTGCTAACCGATCCAAAAGTTGCCGCAACTAATGCCAGTGCTATCTATACCGATGTTTGGATGTCAATGGGAGATTCAGAGGCAGATCGAGCTGAGAAAGTTAAAGCACTTACGCCATACGCAGTAACAAATGAACTAATGCAATTAACCGCCAAAGATTCAATTTTTATGCATTGCCTTCCTGCTCACCGTGGCGAAGAGGTTTCGGCAGATGTTATTGATGGAGCTAAATCTGTTGTCTGGCGTCAAGCCTTTCATCGCAGAACAACTATTCAAGCCTTGCTCTATCACCTAACTCGCGGTGATTTAAAAGGTAATAAATAAAGCAAATGTTGGATAAGGTGAGCAAATGCTAATTGCAGTGCCAAGAGAGATTAAGTCTGGTGAAAAGCGGGTCGCTTTGGTGCCAGATATCATTTCAAAACTCACTAAAGCTGGCTTAAGTGTTGTAATCGAATCAAATGCTGGATTGGCCTCAGAGTATGCAGATGAACAATTCAAAGCTGCAGGAGCTCAGATTAAAACAGGTGATGTATTGGCCGGAAGCGACGTGGTGTTATCAGTTCAACCATTAACTCCATCTCAAATGGCATCGCTTAAAAAAGGTGCAATAACAATATCTTTTCTATCTCCGGCAACAGCGACAGATTCAATTAATGCAGCTATCGCTGCCGGAGTTACCGCAATTTCACTTGAAATGGTTCCTAGAATTTCTAGAGCACAATCAATGGATGCACTTACCTCACAAGCATTATGTGCTGGTTATAAGGCATCTCTTGTGGCGGCAGAACTTTCGCCAAAGTTTTTTCCACTCCTAATGACTGCAGCTGGAACTGTAACTCCGGCAAAAGTGGTTGTCTTAGGTGCGGGAGTTGCCGGACTGCAAGCAATTGCAACTGCTAAAAGGTTAGGCGCAGTTGTTTCTGCATACGACGTTCGTCCATCCTCTGCTGATGAAGTTAAATCTATGGGTGCAAAATTTATTAATTTAGAACTGGAAGCTTTAGAAGGTGCTGGTGGATACGCAAGAGAGATGACAGAGGAGCGAGCAAACAAGCAAAAAGAATTGCTCTCACCTTATATTGCAGCTGCTGATGTATTGATAACAACCGCTGCTGTTCCAGGGCGTACTGCCCCAAGATTGGTAACCGCGGAGATGGTTTCAAAAATGGCACCAGGCTCGGTAGTTGTTGATCTTGCTGCTGAAAGCGGAGGTAATGTTGAAGGCTCTATTGCCGGTGAAATTACCAAGACTAGTAATGGCGTAAGCATTTGGGGTGGCAAAGATGTACCAAGTCAATTAGCTTTCCATGCATCAATGCTTTTCTCACGAAATGTTGTAAATCTACTTTTGTTAATGAGTAAATCAGTTGATGGAAAACCTACTGGAACTATCGAGCCAGATTTTTCTGATGAAATTATTGACTCTGCAACCATTACGCATAATGGGATAAAAAGAGAGAAGGCGAAATAATGGCTAGTGAATTGATGAGCAATGAATTAGCACTTCTAGCAATTTTTATTCTCTCGGTTTTCGTAGGTTTTGAAGTTGTTTCTAAAGTTTCAACCACACTTCATACACCTTTAATGAGTGGTGCAAATGCTATTCATGGTGTGATTTTGGTTGGTGCAATTGTGGTGGCCGATCACGCAAAAACAACTCTTGAAATATCACTTGCAATTGCAGCCGTGATTCTTGCGACAATCAATATGGTCGGAGGATTTGTTGTCACCGACCGAATGCTGCAGATGTTTAAAGGTAAGTCAAAGCCTAAGCAGAAACAAGGTGATGACAAATGAGCCGCGACATCTATGACTTAATTGGATTAGCTGCTGGAGTATGTTTCATTCTGGCTTTAAAGGGTTTGTCTTCACCAAAATCGGCTCGTAGGGGTAATTTAATTGGCGCCCTTGGCGCCACAATCGCAACAGTTATTGTCTTCTTTTATGCAAATGGTGGAAGTGCGCTTAACAATCAAAACTTAATTTTAGCTGCGATCGCCTTTGGTGTTGTAGTTGGCGTTCCAGCAGCTCGAAAAGTTCAGATGACTCAGATGCCTCAGTTAGTCGCCTTGTTTAACGGTGTTGGTGGTGGTGCTGCAGCATTGGTTGCAATAGTTGAGTATTTGAAATTAGGTGAAGAAGCAACAACCGCGGTGGTGGTAGCAACCGTATTTACAGTAATTGTTGGATGTGTCTCTTTTTCCGGATCAATTATCACTTTCTTGAAATTACAAGAGTTAATGACAACTCGACCAGTAATTTTCCCTTTCGGACGGCAAATAATTGCGTTGACCCTAGTGGGCGTATTAGCCAGCGGTGGTTGGGTAATTTCAAGTGGTGGCACAACGCCATTGTTGATAAATGGTTTACTTTCACTTTTGTTTGGAGTTTTGTTTGTACTACCAGTAGGTGGCGCAGATGTTCCAATCGTAATTTCATTGCTAAATGCATTCACTGGATTAACCGTGGCTGCATCTGGTTATGTTTTAGAAACCACTTTATTAATTGTTGCCGGAACATTAGTTGGTGCATCAGGAACTATTCTGACCAGATTAATGGCAGAGGCGATGGGCAGATCATTATTTGGAACTTTGTTTGGTGCCTTTACAGCCAAAGCAGGTCCAGCCAGTGCTCAAGCAGATGCCAGACCTGTTAAATCAGGTTCACCAGATGATGTTGCAATTTTGCTTAACTACGCACAGCGCGTTGTGATCGTGCCAGGATTTGGATTAGCCGTTGCTCAGGCCCAACACACAGTTAGAGAGTTAGCCGATTTACTAGCTTCAAAAGGTGTTGAGGTTGCCTACGGAATTCACCCAGTTGCTGGTCGAATGCCAGGACATATGAATGTGTTGTTAGCTGAGGCAAATGTTCCATATGAACAATTGGTAGAGATGGAAGAGATAAATCCAACATTCCCACAGACAGATGTTGTTTTAGTTGTTGGCGCAAATGATGTGGTTAATCCAGCTGCTAAAACCACGCCAGGATGTCCTATCTATGGCATGCCAATTTTAGATGTTGCCTTGGCAGCAAATGTGATTTTCCTAAAACGCTCCATGCGACCTGGGTTTGCTGGAATTGAGAATGAACTTCTATATGAACCAAAAACTACTTTGCTCTTTGGAGATGCAAAGGATTCGCTTACAAAAGTAGTTAGCGCGTTAAAAGCCCTATAAGGAATATTTCAACTGATTAATTAGTTGTATAATTCAGGTACATAATTAATTTTAGGAGAGATCTTGCCAGCAGTAACAGTCAAAGATATAACTATTCTTCCAAGAGTAGTTGTTGATCCAAACTCACGTGCCCGTCGGGTAAAGAGCATAACTACTGCCCCGCAAGGACATGAGGGTGAAGGTTTTCCAGTAAGAAGAGCATTTGCTGGCGTGGACTTAGCTGACTTAGATCCATTTATTCACCTAGATCAAATGGGTGAGGTTGAATACGCCCCCGGTGAACCTAAAGGCACACCTTGGCACCCACATCGAGGATTTGAAACTGTTACTTACATAATTGATGGAATTTTTGATCACTACGACAATCATGGTGGTGGTGGAACAATCTCTAATGGAGATACGCAATGGATGACCGCTGGAGCTGGAATTTTGCATATCGAAACTCCACCAGAACATTTAGTTGTAAGCGGCGGACTATTTCATGGCTTCCAACTTTGGGTAAATCTTCCTGCTGCAAAAAAATGGTCCCCTCCTGCCTATCAAGATCTACGTGCATCTGATGTTGCACTTTTATCTTCAAGTGATGGCGGCGTACTCCTTAGAGTTATTGCTGGAGATGTTGCCGGACATAAAGGTCCTGGTTCAACACAAACCCCAATAACTTTAGTGCACGCAACCTTGCAGCCAGGTAGTGAATTACGACTGCCATGGAATCCTGCATACAACGCATTAGCTTATGTTTTAAATGGATTTGGAACTGTTGGTGAAGAAAAGCATTCAATTAAAACAGGGCAACTTGTTACCTATCGTGATGGAGATCAAATAGTTATTGCTGCTGATTTAAACCAAGAATCCCGTGCTCCAACTATGGATGTGTTAATCCTTGGTGGTCTACCAATCCGTGAACCAGTTGCATGGATGGGACCATTTGTTATGAACACTAAAACTGAAGTTTTAAAAGCTTTTGAAGATTTTCAAAAAGGCGTGCTTGGAGTAGTTCCACCAAACTGGAGCAAAGCTGAACGACCTGTTCAAAGAGATGGAATTGGTTATAAATTAAGTGGTGATTTAAAGGGCGTGCATGGAACGCCAGAGGATTTACAAGAGCTATAAAAAAGGGCCGGAAGATTAATTCCGGCCCTTTTTAATTACTTGATTGCTTATTGTTTTACGTTTTCCCGCTTTGAGATCTTAAGCCATGAAATAAAGCCCCAGATTACAAATGGCAGGTAAATTGCATACAAAGTACCGGTTGGGTAATAGCCATTGCTAAATGCAAATGGAACTCCAACTAGGTCAACTGCAACCCACACCAACCAGAATTCAACATAGCCACGGCTCATTCCAAATGTAGCCAAAGCAGTGCCAGTAAATATCCAAGTATCAACGGCTAACCAAGTACCGGTTTGTCCAAGAGATTTAAATAATTGGTAAGCCAATGTATAGAAAATTATGATGGCAGGAACTAAAACCATTTTCTCTTTAGTTGTAGTCCAGCGAGGCACAACAGCAGGAGTGCCTGGTGCGCCAGATTTACGATGTTGAGTCCATCGAATCCAGCCATAAATGCTCACGAATATTAGTAATAAGTTACGTCCAGCTTGGCCATAAAAATTCTTCTCTTGATCATCTGCACCAAAAGAGAAGACTGCGCCAAGAAAAACTGTAAACAAAAGTGCATCGCCAGTAATACCTACAGGCCAAGCAAATACCTTTCGCTTCAGTCCAAATACTGCGCTAGTTAATCCAAGCAGGCCACCGATAATTTCTCGATAAGTAATTGATTTACTGCCGAATTGAATCTGCGCTTCAAACAACCATTGCAAAACAGACATGCGTTATCTCCTAGATGTTCCTTTATCCAGACTTTAACTGTCGGTTTTGGAATTTCACCAAATCAACCAAATGAATTTCATTTGGGTCGCGGACTTTAACCGCCGGTTCGGAATTACACCGACCCCCGGAAACATCAAGTCAGATACTACTTTATGAACCGACTACTTTTTATCAGTGCCGATCTCTTTAATCAGATCAAAATCAGCACTTCCAAGTTGGCCTTGTGATGCATACAACTCAAGCTTTGTTCTCGTATCTTCAATATCAAGGTTTCTCATAGTTAATTGACCGATTCGATCACTTGGCCCAAAGGCAGCACCTTCAGTGCGCTCCATAGATAATTTCTCTGGTGAGTAGGAAAGATTCTTGCCTTTAGTATTAATAATCGAATAATCATCGCCTCGACGCAACCTAAGTGTTACTGAACCAGTAATTGCCGAAGCAACCCATGATGTTAATGATTGCCTAAGCATCAGTGCTTGAGGATCAAACCAACGACCTTCATAAAGCAATCTTCCTAATTTTCGTCCTTGCTCATGATAGGTAGAAATAGTGTCTTCATTATGAATTGCGCTAACCAAACGCTCATAGGCAATAAATAAAAGAGCCATTCCTGGTGATTCATAAACTCCACGACTCTTAGCCTCAATGATTCGATTTTCAATTTGATCACTCATGCCCAAGCCATGGCGACCACCAATTGAATTAGCCTCTTGCATTAACGCAACCACATCTTTAAATGACTTGCCGTTAATCGAGATAGCTCTACCTTGTGAAAACTCAATTGTTACATCTTCGGTCTCAATCTTTACTGAAGAATCCCAAAACTTAACTCCCATAATTGGTTCAACTATTTCAATACTTGAATCAAGATTCTCCAACGATTTGGCTTCGTGGGTTGCACCCAAAATATTTGCATCAGTGCTGTATGCCTTTTCCGTTGAATCTCGATATGGCAGTTTATGATCGAGTAGCCACTGGGACATCTCTTTTCTGCCGCCTAATTCACTTACGAAATCTTTATCTAGCCAAGGTTTATATATTTTAAGTTTTGGATTGGCCAATAATCCATATCTATAAAAACGTTCTATGTCATTACCTTTGTAGGTAGATCCATCTCCCCAAATTAGAACATTATCTGCCAACATAGCTCTGACTAGTAATGTTCCAGTAACTGCTCGCCCAAGTGGAGTGGTATTAAAATAAGCCCTACCTGCAGTTGTGATGTGAAATGCTCCGCAAGCAAGTGCTGCTAATCCTTCTTCAACTAAAGCACTCTTACAATCGACTAAACGGGCAATTTCTGCGCCATACTCTTTAGCGCGATCTGGCACGGTTTCAATATTTTTTTCATCATACTGTCCTAAATCGGCTGTGTAAGTACAAGGTGTTGCACCTTTACTTTTCATCCATGCAACAGCAACTGATGTATCTAAACCACCGCTGAAGGCAATACCAACTTTTTCGCCAACTGGTAGCGATGAGAGAACCTTGGACATGGCTGAAGTCTAACCTTTAGATTTAAAACCCCGCTTGGTTTAAGCCATAGATCGAGGGCCAAATCGCAAATCCAATTGATACTGGCAAGATTAAAAAGACCACCGGAATCAAAAGAGCTATCTCGCTCTTACCAGATCTCTTCAGTAAGGCCAGATTAATCTCCTTATTTAATGCCGTGACCTGATTATTCAAAACCTCCAAAATTGGGGTACCACGCTCTACCGCGATTTGAATGGAGTTAGTCAAGCGCCTGACTTGATTTGAATCTGTGGCAGTTGCAATGAAATCTAGTGTTTGAACTAAATTCAAACCACCTGAATACTTATTAAAACTCTGTTCAATTAATTTGGGCAAATATCCCTCAGAACGTTTTGAAGTATATTTCAACGCAGCCATAGGACTTTCACCAGCTGAAATCATTATTGAAATCATTTGAAGTAAATTCACTAATTCTTCATTGATTTCTCTTTGGGAGACCTCATTTCTGGTCAATCTATTAATTAGTTTACGAAATCTAAGCAATCTATCTGCGTAATTTGAGACCGCAATAACAGCTGAAAGCTCAACCAGAATTATCCTTAATGCAAAGATAAGCAAGGGTGCGATGAGCAAAAATACATAAAAGTTAAGGTTGTTCATTTGTCTGCAATCGAAACTGTAAATAGTCGTTTTGCTTTTGGTAGCTTTGCTATTTGATTCATCCAAAAATAAGCGATTAAGGTTAAAATTAATCCTGACAAAAGTAGTGCTTTCCCAAAACTTTGTTGATAAGCAAGCTTGGCATTTTCTTGAGATCGTAGGATTAGAAACAGCACCCAAGGTGCAAGGGCTGCTAAGTTGGCTGAATTCTTAACCCACCCAAATCTGGTATTAATCTCAGCCCTGGTAGATAAATCTGCTGCAACATACTCAGATAGCTCGCGCAGTACTTTGATTGTATTTCTACTACCAAACTTGGCTGCAAAAAATAACACCTCACAAAATTGGTCGCATATTGGATCTGCAAACCTTTCTTTTACTCGATTCAGAGCTAACTCAAATGATTCACCTTTTGCCATGCTCTCTTTGAATTCTAAAAATTCAGATCTAATTGCTAATGGACCAATTGTTGATAAATCTGCCAAGCTTTCAGTGATAGATGCACCTGATTGCAGGGATGAGATAACCAGATCTAAAACCTCTGGCCAGGCATTTGCCCTCTTTAACTCTTTCCTTTTCTTACTATTTATGTCGAGGATAAAAATCATAAAAAGTACAAAGACGGTAAGAAATAGCCAGGTTGTTAGCTCCTTCATAACTCTTGACCATTACTTCTTTTATGTAATACTTTTTTCAATGTTGCTAGCCCTTTTATGTAGTTATCTCCGTCCCAGCTAAACAAACTTTCAATCTCAATACTGCCAGCCTCACATCTTCCTGTAACGATTACAACCTCAGTAACTCGACGAATACCTGATTTATCCAGTGAACATTGAATAACTAAATCAATACTTGCGGCAATAGTTGGTGTAATGAAATTTTGGGAGATATTTTCTCCGGCAAGCAAAGGTAATAGTTGCAATTTACTGATTGCACCCTTGGCTGAATTAGCATGAATGGTGGCCAAGCCAGGTAACCCTGAATTTAAGGCAATCAATAGATCTAACGCTTCAGCCTCCCGTACCTCGCCAACAATGATCCTGCTTGGACGCATTCTGAGTGATTCTTTAATTAGTTTTCTTAGTGAAATCTCACCGTCACCTTCTAAGTTTGCAGTTCTTGTTTGAAGTGCAATCCAATCAGGCAAGTTTGGTTTTAGTTCAAAAACTTCTTCAATAGTTATAACTCGCTCACCTACCGGAATTTCACCCAGCAGCGCACTTAGAAAAGTTGTCTTGCCAGCTTGAGTTCCACCACTTACTAAAATATTTAAACCAGCAGAAACAGCAGAACTGATCACCTCTTTAATCTGTTGATCAACGGATCCAATTCTTACTAGATCATTTAAGGTGTTCCCCTTTTTAATATGCTTTCTAATATTAACTGCCCAATGTTGAGCAGTCACCTCAGGGATTGCAACATGTAATCTGCTTCCATCAGGTAATCGAGCATCTACAAATGGATTACTTACATCAAGGCGACGTCCACCCCAAATCAATAATCTTTCAATTAAATCATGCACTATTTCTTTACTTAAAACTAAATTAGTTAGCTCACTTTTCCCAGACCTGGCAATAAAAACTTTATTGGGAGAGTTAATCCAAATCTCTTCCACGCTATCATCTACTACAAAATCTCTCAATGGCCCAAAACTATCCAACTTACTGTCATCGATTTGCATTTGCTAATTATCTATATCTTTAAAAAGAAGATATCAGCCTTGTGTACTAGAGAGAACTAATCGTAAAGTCTTAACTACTCTTTGTTATCAAAATGTAATTGGTCAATTCTTTGATACCAAGAAGATTGACTCTCACCCTCTTGCCAACTGCAAAGACCAAATTCAACATGTTGAGGTATTTCCTGCGTTCGTCGATTACTTAACCAATTCTCTGTAATTGCCTGCTGGCCATTGAGAAATACCCAAAAACCTAGTTTTGAAACTCGGCAAATACAATCTGAATCTCTAAATATTTTTTTGATCTCAAAAGAAAGCTTAACTAATTCATTTTCAAGCTTTGAGATTAATTCAGCAGCTTCTAAATTAGCATTTTCTCCGATGAATTTATGAAGATTAGTCTTGATAGAAACCACCCCTAAGGTGCTGTGATTTCGGTTTGCGATAGTGATGTCGCGATTTACTAATTGATTAAACCTATCTGGTGCCATAGTTCCTGTTAGTAGATCAATTTCACCATTGTTAACAAAGAATATGGAGTCCAGCACAACATCATTTATATTCATTATGGTAATCAAGGGTAGTATTCCTGCGTGAATATGAAAAGAGTTTTCTCAACCGAAGCTTGCCGTATTCGTGCAAGTTTTATGCTCAAGTGTGAGTCTGTAATATTGTTTGGAATTGTTCTATACCTATTGATCGCACCATTACTTTCAAATGTAAGCGCACCGGCAGCCTTATCTGCCGAAATTGTATTTGCACTCCTGGCTGCTATCGGGCTTTGGTTTTCAGCCCGTGGCTTTGATAAGCATCGCTCATTCGGTAGAGCACCTGCAGTACTTGCTAACTTAATCGCACTTGGAGTTTCTTATTACATGATCAGTGGAAACTTTCTCTATGTTGGAATTCCACTAGCCTTGTTTGCAATAGTTACTTTAGTTTCATCTGCCTTGGGTTATTCAGAATAACTACCACTCAACGATTTGACGGTCCTCCCAAAGTAAACCGGTTTTATCTACTGCAGGATCAAACTCTCTCGTTGCTAACCAAATAGCAGTCTCTGCTCCTTCAGCCGCACTTCGTGGCGCATCCGGCCCACCCATGTCAGTCCTTGAGTGGTTTGGGCAGATTGCATCAACTAAAAATCCTCGAGCTCCTAATCCTGTTTCATATGAAAGATTTTTCACTAATGCATTAACACCAGCTTTGCTGATTCGATATGGAGCTAAGCCGCCATGCGTTCCAGGACCTGACATTCTCCCAAGGCATGCTGAGTAAACAACAACTCTGCCTTTTCGATTTTCTGCCATTGCAGGTGCAAGTTGATTAATCGCAGTAAACACTGCGTCAAGATTTATTGATAAAACTCGGCGCCACTCTTCATCATTTGTGCGAAGGGTTTTAGACATTTTTTCACTCATTACTCCATGTGCTAAAACCAGAACATCCAATACATCAAAACCTTTTGTTGTCGCTTCTTCGGTAATTTCAATTAATGTTTTACGAAATGCATCACTTTGAGCAACATCGACTGCGCGGAATTCGCAGCCAAGTGCTTTTGCACTTTCCTTGGCTCGCTCTTTATCTATGCCGATTATGTAGACAAAAAATCCAGCAGCAATCAAACCTTTGGCTGTTTCATAACCTAAGCCACGAGATCCACCAGTAACTATTGCCCATTTTTTCCCATTGCTCATGGGAGCAACCTTGCCGTTATTCATGCCCACTTACCACCCCAAAATATGTGCTGGTGGCCACTTTCACTTGATTAGGTGCGGCTATTGGGGTTTAGCCAGTGCTGGCTGGGAGTTAAGATTAACCCGTAGCAATACTTTCAATCAGGTCAAAGCAGGGAGAATTTAAGTGAGCCAAGCTGGAGCAAATACGCCCGCTAATCACTTTGGTGGCTCCTTTGGTCCTAATGAGTGGCTAGTACAAGAAATGTATGAACGCTACCAATCTGACCCTGCGTCAGTTGATAAAGCCTGGTGGGATTTCTTTGCAGATTTTAAAGGCAACTCATCTTTAAATGGCGTAGTAATTTCACCAACATCAACTTCAAAACCTGGCACACCACCAATTCCAAAATCTCAAATTGCAAAGAGTGCTCCGACACAACCAGCTCCAACTCCGCCAGCGGTAGTTGCACCCGTGGTAGTAGAAAAAGTTGAACCAGCTCAAGTTTCAAACACAACATTTAAGCCAGCAGATCCAGTTGTTAAACCAATTCCAACATTAATTACACCAGGGGCTTCAACTGTTGAACCCTTGCGTGGTGTTGCAGCAAGAGTTGTGCAATCAATGGAAGGCTCCTTAACGGTTCCAACTGCAACAAGCGTTCGTGCTGTTCCGGCAAAACTTATGATAGATAACCGTACGGTTATTAATAATCATCTAAAGCGTGGTCGTGGTGGAAAGGTCTCATTCACTCACTTAATTGGTTACGCCATGATTAAAGCAATCCGGGCAATGCCAGAGATGAATGCATTCTTTACTGAACTAGAAGGAAAGCCTGCGATTGGTCATCCAGAACACATCAATTTGGGAATTGCAATCGATTTAGCTAAAGCAGATGGTTCAAGACAATTACTAGTCCCATCAATAAAAGGTTGTGAAGATTTAGATTTTGCGCAATTTTGGTCTGCTTATGAAGAAACAGTTCGAAAAGCTCGAGGCGGATCATTAACTGTTGAAGATTTTGCTGGAACCACAATTTCTTTAACTAATCCAGGAACTATTGGCACAGTTCACTCAGTTCCAAGATTGGTTCAAGGCCAGGGCATGATTCTTGGCGTTGGTGCACTTGATTATCCAGCTGAGTTTCATGGTGCTAACGAAGAAGCATTAGCAGAGCTTGGAATTAGTAAGGTTGTAACCTTAACAAGCACATACGATCATAGAATTATTCAAGGTGCGCAATCTGGTGACTTCCTGCGCAGAATTCATGAGATTTTGTTAGGTGAAGAAAACTTCTATGATGAAATTTTTGAAGCCCTTCGCATTCCATATGTGCCAATTCGTTGGGTTGTTGATATGCACTTTGCAAAAACGGATGAGGTAAGTAAGACCGCTCGGGTTCAAAAATTAATTGATGCATACCGAACAACTGGACATTTAATGGCAGATGTTGAGCCTTTGGCATATGTTCAAAGATCTCATCCTGATTTAGATGTGGTCACTCATGGCTTGTCACTTTGGGATTTAGATAGAGATTTTGCAACAGATGGCTTTGGTGGGAAGCCAACCATGAAACTACGTAGAATTTTGGGAATTCTTCGTGACTCATACTGCAGAACTATTGGCGTTGAATATATGTATATTGCAAACCCAGATGAACGCAAATGGATTCAGGAACGAATTGAAGTTGGTGCTCCTCGAACTGCAAGAGAAGAACAACTTAGAATTTTACGTAAATTAAATTCAGCCGAAGCTTTTGAATCATTCCTTCAAACTAAGTATGTAGGCCAAAAGCGCTTCTCACTAGAAGGTGGTGAGTCAGTAATTCCAATGCTTGATGCGATGATCTCATCCGCTGCTGAGAATAAGTTAGATGAAGTTTGTATCGGTATGCCTCACCGTGGCAGATTAAATGTGTTGGCAAATATTGCCGGAAAATCATACGGACAGATTTTCCAGGAGTTTGAAGGAAATTATCATGACAATGAGGTCCATGGTTCAGGTGATGTTAAGTATCACCTTGGCACTAAAGGAGTCTTTACTGCTGAATCCGGCGCCACCACAAAAATCTATTTGGCAGCAAACCCATCTCATTTAGAGGCAGTAAATCCAGTTCTTGAAGGAATTGTTAGAGCAAAGCAAGATAAATTAAGAGCAGCTGCCGGTGATACTTCAGTTGATGAACAAACTTCTTACCCAGTATTACCAATTTTATTGCATGGAGATGCAGCATTTGCAGGGCAAGGTGTTGTTTCAGAAACTCTTTCACTTTCACTATTAAAGGGTTACCGCACAGGCGGCACAATTCATATCGTTGTTAACAACCAGGTTGGATTTACTACATCGCCACATGCTGCTCGCTCCTCTACTTACTCAACAGATATTGCAAAGATGATTCAAGCGCCGGTATTTCACGTCAATGGTGATGATCCTGAAGCATGTGTTCGGGTTGCAAGATTAGCTTTTGAATATCGCCAGGCATTTAACAAAGATGTTGTGATTGACATGATTTGCTACAGAAGACGTGGTCACAATGAAGGTGATGAGCCAAGCTTTACTCAGCCATTGATGTATAAATTAGTTGATGCAAAGCGATCAACTCGCAAGCTTTATACCGAAGCCTTGATTGGCCGCGGTGACATCACAGTTGATGAGGCTGAAGAGGTTTTGCGTGACTATCAGCAACAATTAGAGGGCGTATTTTCTTCTGTTCATAATACTGAACCAGAAAGTGATCCAAATTGGAAAGCCCCAGTTGTTCCTGCACCAGAAACTGTTAATACTGCAGTAGCTGAGGCAAGCTTAAAGAAAATTGCTGCAACTCAAGCAGATATACCAGCGAACTTTACTGTTCATCCAAAACTTTTGCCGCAATTGCTAAAACGCACTGAAATGCTTAACGACGGCACAGTGGATTGGGCAGCTGGTGAAATGTTTGCATTTGGTTCACTACTGCTAGAAGGCCATCCGATCAGAATGAGTGGCCAAGATGTTCGCCGCGGAACCTTTAGTAATCGTCATGCAGTGGTAGTAGATAAAGAAACTGGCGCAGATTTATTCCCGCTTCGCTCACTAGTTAACGATCCAAATCAATTCCATATTTATGATTCCTTTCTGTCTGAGTATGCCGTTATGGGCTTTGAATATGGCTACTCCGTGGAGCGCGAAAATGCATTAGTAATTTGGGAAGCCCAGTTTGGAGACTTCGCAAATGGAGCTCAAACAATTGTTGATGAATTTATCTCATCTGCCTTACAAAAATGGGGCGAGCGCTCATCAATTGTGCTGCTGCTACCTCATGGATATGAAGGACAAGGACCAGATCACTCTTCAGGGCGGATTGAAAGATTTTTAACTTTGTGTGCTGAGCAAAACATGACCGTTGCTCAACCTTCTACACCAGCTTCTTACTTCCATTTACTTCGCTGGCACATGAAGAATCCAGCCAGAAGACCGCTTGTTGTATTTGAACCTAAATCAATGTTGCGTTTGAAAGCTGCCGCAAGTGGCTTATCTGATTTCACAACTGGGACCTTTAAACCATTAATTCCAGATGATAAAGTTAAAAATGCAACTCGCTTAATCTTTACCTCAGGCAAGATTTATTATGAATTGCTTGCTGAGCGAGAGAAATTAAATGAGTCTTCAACTGCAATTGTCAGAGTTGAACAGCTATATCCTCTGCCAATTGAACAGATAATTGAACAAGCCAAGGCTCATCCAAATGCAACATTGCTGTGGGTTCAAGATGAACCAGCTAACCAAGGACCATGGCCATTTATTGCACTTACTGCCGCAGAGGCATTTGTTGCCCATGAAGAGTTAAATGGTCGCTCTTTGCGCAGAGTTTCTCGTCGTGCTACTGCAAGCCCTGCAACTGGAAATCATCATTTACATGAAGAGGAAGAAAAAGCTTTAATGACCGAGGCCTTTACCCGCTAACCGCCTTTTTTATAGCGAAGAATTACCTTTCCTAGAATTTGCTGAAGATCTAACCAACCCCAGCTTCTTGAATCAGTACTTGCTGGATTATCACCTTCAAACCAATACTTAGTAACTCCCTGATTGATTTCACTCTTTATCAAACGCTTTAATAACTTAACCCCTGGCCGGATTGGATCTGCGACTAAGTAAACCTTTCCAACCGTAAATTTGTGTTCTCGGCCACTTAATTTGGCCACCAGCAAATAATCACCTTGGTTATAGGCAGGGGCCATAGAGTTTCCAGCAACTACTACCGTGGTTAATCCGAACATGGGAGTATTCTCCCACTAAGTAATAGGTAGTAATTAACCAAGGAGAGAAATGTTTAATTCTGTTATTTCAAAATTCAAGCCATCAGAGACTGTATTTGCTCACTGCGATTTGCCATGTGGTGTTTATGATCCAGCCCAGGCAAAGATTGAGGCTCAATCAGTGAAGGCTTGCATGGAAAAATATGCTGCAAGCTCAGATGCAGATTTCAAAGCCCGTGCGGTTTCAATTAAAGAAGAGCGTTCAGAACTTGTAAAGCATCATCTATGGGTTTTATGGACAGATTATTTCAAGCCAAACCACTTTGAAGCCTATCCACAATTGCACTCACTATTTAATGAGGCAACAAAGTTAGCTGGTGCAGGTGGAAGTAAGGGAAGTAATGATGTTGCAGTGGCTGAAAAGCTAATTGGCAAGATTGATGAGATTGCTGAAATATTCTGGGCAACTAAAAAATAGTTTTAAACTAAATCGCTAGTGGCTTAAATTCTTAAGCTGCTAGCGATTTTTTCTTCCCTAATATTGCTCTCCTTTTCGGCAACCATGGTTTCGGCTGCAACCCGAGCCATAAACGATACCCGCTCGACAAATTTTCGAGTGATTAATCCTGTCGCGATCAATCTTGAACTCTGATGAACCTCTACCTCAAACTTTAAAATATTTTCGGCTAATCCAAGGCACCTGGCAGTTGCATGAATTTCACTTCCAACTCCTGCTGCGCCCAATATTTCTATCTGTGAATTAAAAGTCACGGTAGTCTCACCAAAATCTAGAAACTCAATAATTGATGCACTGCAAGCACTTTCCATCAAGGAAAGGATTTGATTAGAACCAACCACTGGTAAATCATTGACGCCTTGCGCAACTGAAGTATCACCTGGGCGAATAGCCATAGTCGACATCCCTACTACGCCAATTACTTGTTCAGGTTTCATAATCACAAGATTAGTGATTAAACAATTACTCTTGCGGGAACTCCCTGCGGATTTCGCTAGTTATTTCAATTTGAGTTGTGCCGTCTGAGGTAAATTCCGTATAAGTTGTTTGTGTATAGGTGATTTCTGTAAGTGTTTGAGCACCGGTAGATTCGATCATAATTTTATACAAATCCTCAGTTTGTTGATGAATGCGGTTATTCAAATCATCTGGTGCCGGTTCATTTAGTGCAGTACACAGTAAGTTTCGCATTAGCTCTAACGCTGAATGTTCCTGCTCCATTTGAGTTCGACAACCTGGGCAGCTTCCAAAATGACCCTCAACCGCATTCAACTCTTGCTCATCAAAAATTTCATGATCGATATAGAGAACAATGCTTGGAATAATTTGTTCGCAAGAAATGAAATTATCATTTGTAAAACTCATAAATCATCACCTGCCTTACTCTTACCAAAGCCCCGCTCTTTTGCATATGTTGCCAAAGATGTTCTAAGTAATTTTCGCCCTCGGTGTAAACGAGACATAACAGTGCCAGTTGGAACACCAGTAATCTCGGCAATTTCTTTGTAAGAAAACCCTTCAACATCAGATAAGTAAACGGCCATCCGAAACTCATCTGGCATAGCAGCTAAGGCATCCTTAACATCTTTATCTGCGATATTTTCTAAAACTTCATCCTCTGCTGATTTACCTTGATCACTTGTATGAGATGAAGCATCGGCAATTTGCCAGTCCTCAATTTCACCACCTGAGATCTGCGGACGTCTTTGGTCTTTTCGATAATTATTTATAAAAGTAGTTGTTAGAATTCTATATAGCCAAGCTTTTAAATTTGTTCCAGGTTCAAATTGATGAAAACTTGTAAAGGCTTTTGCATATGTGTCCTGAACTAAATCTTGAGCATCATGAGAATTTTTTGTATAACGAAGTGCTGCGCCATATAACTGGGAGGTAAAGACCAGAGCATCTCTTTCAAACCTAGCCTTGCGTTCAGCTAGAGTTTCTTTCTGCCTATCAATTACAGCAGGCAATAAATTTTCGTTGCTCATTTGGGCTAAGGCTACCTCGAACAGGGTTTTGGAAATGGCATCAAATTTTTCAGTTGCCAGAACTTGCTTGCGCACTGCTTTCATAGAGGTAAAACCTCTGGCAGCAATGATTTATTCCCAGATGATCCCAATATAGGCAGCAATAAACCCTAATCCGGCAAAGAAAGTGGCAGGTAGACTGGCCCATATGACTAATTGGAGTGCACCTTTTCGTAGCGGGCTAAGCCCTGCAAGTGTGCCAATTAACGCTGAATTAAGTATTCCAGGTTCAAAATCAGCAACAAATAGAGCGCTAATTTTGGCTGCGATAGCAAGCTCTCAATCATTAATTCGCAAACCATTAGCATCAAGAGATACTGATTTGATGGTTGATGGACTTAGAAAATTAGGTTGCAAGATTGAAAAGCTAAATACAAAAGATGGATTTGATTATGAAATTACTCCACAACCACTAATGGGACCTGCTCAAATTGATGTTGGTAATGCCGGAACTGTTATGAGATTCCTACCGCCAATCGCAGCATTAGCCAAAGGCTTAATTCATTTTGATGGCGATGAAAGATCCCATGAGCGACCAGTTGCACCAGTTATAGATGGTTTAGAACAATTAGGAATAAGTATTGAGCATGGCAACAAATACCGACTTCCACTAACCATTAATGGCAGTGGCAAAGTTAAGGGCGGAACTGTAAAAATTGATGCAAGTGCATCAAGTCAGTTTGTCTCAGCATTAATGCTTTTGGCGCCAGCAACTGAGGATGGAATTACGATCCAAAATATTGGACCTTCGTTGCCCTCACTACCCCATATTGAAATGACGATTCAGATGTTGCAATTATTTGGAGCAAAAGTTGAAATCAGTGAAAATACTTGGAAAGTATCTCCTTGCAAATTAATTGGGCAAGATTTGATCATCGAACCAGATCTATCAAATGCAGCTCCATTTATGGCGGCTGCGATGATTTGTGGTGGAACAGTTCTAATTAAAGATTGGCCAGAAAAAACAGCTCAGCCTGGTGATCAACTTCGAAGTATTTTTTCCAGCATGGGAGCAAAAATTACTCATGATAAAGCTGGCTTAAAGGTTTCTGGCTCAGGAAGTGTTAAAGGTATAGATATTGATTTATCAAATGTGGGTGAATTAACTCCAAGCATTGCAGCGGTTGCATCTCTTGCAAATACTGCCTCTACTTTAAGAGGAATAGGTCATCTTCGATTACATGAGACTGATCGCCTTGCCGCATTAGCAAGTGAAATCAATAACTTAGGTGGATCAGTAACTGAAGGGCCTGGTGAATTATTAATTAAGCCAACCCAAATGAAATCTAGCCAAATCTTTAAGTCGTATGAGGATCATCGGATGGCAACAGCAGGTGCAATTATTGGGCTTGCGGTTGAGGGAATAACTGTTGAAAATATCGAAACTACTCGTAAAACCTTGTCAGATTTCCCCGGCATGTGGCAGGCAATGTTAGATGGTTAGATCAAAAGGTAATTGGGATGAGGACGATGTTCGTATTAATAAATCTCGCCAATTCGGATCGAGCAATAAGGCAAGACCTAGAACTAAAGATCGACCAGATTATTCAGCGGCTCAAACTGCAACCATAATTGAGGTAGATCGTGGACGCGTTAAGTGCCTAGTTGATACCGCACTTGGTAGCAAAATAATTACTGCAATGAAGGCTCGTGAATTAGGTAAGAAATCAGTTGTAGTTGGAGATTTAGTTTCAATTGTTGGAGATGTATCGGGTTCAGAAGGCTCACTAGCTAGAGTTGTAACAGTATTGACTAGGAAAAACACCCTAACAAGGAGCATTGATGATCATGCAAATGATGAAAGAGTTATCGTTGCAAACATCGATCAAATGGCAATCGTTATCGCCGCTGCAAATCCTGAACCACGGGCTGGCTTAGTTGATCGAGCATTAGTTGTTGCGTATGACCAAGGCATAAAGCCAATTATCATTATGACAAAAAAGGATCTTGCAGATGGTGATGAATTCTTGAAAATATATAAGGATTTAGATATCCCAGTGTTTAAAACGGATAAAAGCTCTGATTTAACTCTGCTGCAAAAAGAACTTGCTGGAAAAATCACCGTTTTCATGGGACATTCTGGGGTTGGTAAATCTACTTTGGTTAATAACTTATTAGCTGGTTCGCTAAGTAAATCTGAGAATTCTGTAATTGAAAATGCTCATCGGGCCACTGGTGATGTTAATGAAGTTACAGGTCGGGGTCGACACACAACCTCTAGCGCTATTGCACTTCCACTTTCATCATCCTTTGAGGGCGAAAATTTTGGATGGATTATTGATACACCAGGGGTTCGATCATTTGGAATTGCTCATATCCAACCCTCTCGAGTACTTTCAGCCTTTCCTGAATTCAATGAAGCCATCGCTAATTGCCAAAAAAATTGTTCTCACAACGAACCAGGATGTGCTCTAAATAACTGGCCTGCTTTAACTAATCAACATATTGCCAGACTAGCTAGTTTGCGTAGAGTTTTATCGGTTGGGTAGGAAAAAGTAAGAGTAATCTGTCCTCTATGGCACAGCGCATTAACGAGATTGAAATTAAGACTAGGCAAGTAAATCTATCTATTACCGGAATGACATGTTCTTCATGCGTAGGTAGTATTGAAAAAGCTTTAAACAAGATTCCTGGCGTGCGTGCTGCCGTTAACTTAGCAATGGAATCTGCTCACGTTATTGCTCCCCTAAATATTTCAGAGGAAGATCTAATCTCAGCTATTAATTCGGCTGGGTATAAAGCAACAAGTTTCAAAGGCGAGCGAGAATCATTTGAAAAATCAGCTAGGCTGGGTATTCGCCTATTTGTAACATTGCTGTTTGCACTTCCAGTATTACTGATTTCAATGATTGATGAATTGCATAAATCTATTGATGAGTACTTGCTGAATTTCATCGACTATTTCAATAAAAACCTATCTGGTGCGAATATAGATTTCGAAATTAGCAATCCAGTTGCTCCCGCATCTACTTGGCTAGTTTTAGCACTGTCCGTATTTGTTGTTCTAATAATGGCCTGGCCAATTCATAGAGCCGCCCTTAAGAATTTGATCAATCCAACAATGGACACCTTGGTTTCTTTAGGTTCACTCATCTCACTTGGTTGGAGTGTTTACGCTGCAGCAACCTATAAACCAGAAGAAGATATGTTATCTATTTATACTGAAGTATCGGCATCAGTGATATTTTTTGTAATGCTTGGTCGGTATCTAGAACATCGAGCAAAAAGAAGTGCAGGATCTGCATTAGCTGAGTTATTCAAACTTTCATCTGGACAGGTTGAGATTTCTCGCGATGGCGGTAATTTAGTAATACCAATTGATGAGCTTCAAGTGGGAGATATTTTTGTCGTCAAACCAGGTGATCGAATTGCAACAGATGGCCAGGTGGTATCTGGTTTCACAACAATTAATAATGCGTTTTTGACTGGAGAAGCTAAACCAATAGAGGTTGCAATTAATGATTTAGTTTTTGCCGGCTCAATCAATAACAATGGAAATATTTTAGTTAGAGCAACGAGAATTGGATCTGATACCGAACTTGCTCGAATAACCCGAATGGTTTTAGCCGCACAATCAGAAAAGGCTCCTGCACAGCAGCTTGCCGATCGAA
>Ga0208485_1000102_pt1 | contig 27038 bp, 21 predicted proteins | sample LakMenEpi27Jul12_FD_150707 | JGI IMG/M metagenome (GOLD analysis project Ga0208485, IMG submission 150707) | Freshwater microbial communities from Lake Mendota, WI - 17JUL2012 deep hole epilimnion (SPAdes) | ecosystem: Environmental > Aquatic > Freshwater > Lentic | place: Lake Mendota, Madison... | reverse complement strand
CTTTGTTATCAATAGAATTACAAATATTTGGGAGTGTGAAAATTTAGTATTAGGTGGTGGGTGTGCATATAATGGAACTGCTAATGGTAAAATAAAAACATCAACATCAATTAAAAATGTATGGATACCATTTGCACCATCGGATAGTGGTTCTGCAATTGGTGCATGTTTATATCAACATCATATTGTAATGGGTAATCCGAAAGTAAAAGGTGGTGATAATCAATCTCCCTATTTAGGTGAAGAGTGGAGTAATCCTGAATTACTTAAAATTATATTACAAAATAATAGAAGTAAAATTATAATGTTCGACACCGATGAAATGTTATGTAAAGAAGTTGCAAGATTAATTAATGATGGTAATATTATAGGTTGGTTTCAAGGTAGAACTGAATTTGGTGCGAGAGCATTAGGTAATCGTTCTATATTGGCTAATCCACATTTATCAGATGTTAGAGATAGAATTAATAAGGTTGTCAAAAAGAGAGAAATGTTTAGACCATTTGCTCCATCGGTTACAATTGAAGATTATCAAAAGTATTTCATATCGGAAGAAGATGTTCCATATATGAATCAGGTTGTCAAAGTTAGAAATGGAGTAAACATCCCATCGGTAACTCATGTTGACAATTCTGCAAGGATTCAGACACTTAAAAGAGAAAGTAATCCACTTTACTATGACTTATTAAAAGAGTTCGAAAAACTAACAGGAACACCCATTCTATTGAATACATCATTTAACTTAAAAGACCACACAATGACAAATGACCCACAAAAAGCTATTTGGACATTTCATAATTGTGATATGGATTATTTAGTATTGGGTAAATTTTTAATAAGTAAATAATAATGAAGATTGATATTTTTTTACATAAGGCCAAACAAGAGTTTTTAAAAATAACTCCCGAAATAGAAGAATATTGGTTGGGCCCGCAAATTCAAAGTACCAAAGTACCAAATTGGATAGATTCTAGATATAATCTGTTAATTAAAAATTTAAAAACATTTGATACCAATAAAAAAATAGCATTTATTATATATGATAATTTATTTGAATTACTAATTGAAGATTTGGAAACAAATACTGGTATATTAAAATATTATGATAAAATAATATGTTATTGTGATGAAGCTTGGTGGTCAGCTGAAGATAATAATTTCTTTAATGAAAAGCTTAAAAATTTAGAATTATATAATGATAAATTTGTATTTATTTTTAATTTTTTATATGATGGAATAAAATTAGAAAAATTTGAATATCATTATAATATAGGTGGATTTAAAACTATATTAAATAGTTTATTAAACATATGGGGTAATGATAAGTTTTTATTACCATCCGAAAATAAAGAAAATATAAAATATAACATGATTGCCAAACTTGGTAGGCCCAAATATGCAAGATTGTATTTTTTAAAAAACATAGAAAATTACAAATGTGATAATTTTGTATACGCAATAAATAGTGTACATGGTAATACCGAAACATATATAAATCAATTAACAGATGCAGAAACACAAACATACATTAGTATTGGATATAATGAAAATGATTTGGTACCAACAAAAGAATTTGAATCCGAAAGACTAAACCTAAATGGCCCGTTAGTACCAAATGAAGATTTTGAGTCTTTAGCTGAAATAATATTTGAAACAAGATTACACCATTTGTATTTTAAATTATTTACAGAAAAAACTTTAAAAGGATTTTTAATGAAGAGACCATTTTTATTAGGTGCACATTTTGGTTCATTACAATGTTTAAGGGAATTGGGATTTAAAACATTTGATTTTATTTTTGATGAAAGTTATGATTTAATTGAAGATGAGAAAGAAAGAACAAATTTTATAATAGAAGAGTTTAAAAAGTTTAATGATAGAAGTATTGAAGAAAATTATGAAATAATTAAAAAACATGAACACATTTATGAATATAATTTTAATCATTTAATTTATCTTTTAAATAAAAAAGATAAAGAATTTTATAACATAATTAAAAAAGAATTATGATTTTACATGCATACGGATGTAGTTGGACAGAGGGTGAAGGTGTAGATATAACGATTGAAAATACACTATCCGATAAAGCAGAAAAAAATACATTTAGAAATAAATTTGCATGGCCTGCATTGTTGAGTGAAAAATTAAATTCCAATTACATAAATAATGGTATTTCTGGAAACAACAATAATAACATATTTAATAAAATTGTAGAAGATATACAATTAAATAAAATTTCAAAAGATGATTTGGTTATTATAATGTGGTCATCTTCTCTAAGAGATAACGTTCCGTTCTTGCCAAATAATGAATGGGTAAGTTGGTCTGTAAAACATTTGATAGAGTCCCCAAATAAATTTAAAGATTCGTATAAGAGTGATAACAAAACATATAATTCATTTTTATCATCTTATAAAGATTTTTTTTTATTAAATGTTTTTAATCAAAACTATTATAACATTGTAAATCAAAATTATATAATTTTTTTACAAAAACTATTAGAGTTTTATGAAATAAAATATTTGATGTGTGATGCATTTGAACCAATGGTTATAAACTTAGATAAAAAAGATGATATAACAAATATTATAAATAAATCAACCTATTGGGGATTTAATAAAAAAACAATTAGAGATTTATTGAATGATACAAATCGTTTAGATATATGGGAACATCAAGATACCACATTTAAAACAAGAGCAACCCAGCATCCCAATAAAGATGGGTACAGACTGATAAGTCAAGAACTTTATAATTATATAGTAAAGAACAACATAACATAATGGCATAATGGCAAACGAATTTCAATTATTTGATGGTAAAAATTTATCATCATTATTTAAAGATATATACGATAATCAACAAGTTAAAAAGAAAAATATTTCCGAATTGATTGAGTCGTTGAGAAAACTAATTAAAAATGTAGGTGAAGCAACAATTATTGCACCTATTATAAAGGATTTAATTGAGGTATCGGTTAAAAACGATGACCACTTAATTAAACTTGCAACAATTGCACAAAGACTCGCTGCTGCAGAAGCCAAAGGTATTGGTGAAGATGGTTGGTTAAGCGAACATGAAAAAACACAATTACTACAAGATATGGAAGATACTATCAATGCAGTAGAAGAAAAAACAAAAGAAAAAATGGGTGATTTAGAAATTGAAATTGAAGAAATTAAAACTAAATTATAATGACAGATGTAAAATCATTTTTAGCAATAGTAAATAATGTGTATCCAACCAACACTTCTTTCTTAAAAAAAGATAAAGAAGATATGGTAGATGTATATAATGATAATGATAATTTTACAGAAACCGATTCTAGAATGTATGGTGCAATTACATATGAATTTGAAAATAGTTTTGAAATAGAAGATTATGCATTTCCATTTGATAAAAATAATTTTACATTTCCAATTAAAGGTGAAACTGTAGTTATTATGAAAATGTTTAATCAAACTTTTTGGTTACCATATACAAATACTCCTTATTCAAATTATAGAAGAGATTCTATAACATATAAAGCAACTAGACCGGTTGATACAACGGGTTCCGATAAATCGGCTAAATCATATACCGAAAAAACTAAAACAGGTGGCACGACATCGACTTCAGATAATAAAAAACCGGAAATTGGATACACCATTAAAGAAACGATTAAATTTTTAAAACCAAAACAAGGTGATACTATCATTAGTGGTAGAGTTGGTAATACAATTCGTTTTAGTGAGTTTTATTTAACCGATGACGATAAAACATCATCACCATCAATATTCATTCGTAACAAACAAAATTCGGAATTGGATTCTCAAAAAATTGGTGAAATGGTTGATGAAGATATAAACAAAGATGGAACATCGGTTTATATGACATCTGGTAAAGTAAAAATACCATTTGTAGAAACTATTAAAAAAACAAAAATTGGATTTAAAGAATATCCTTCATCCGATAAATTAAAAGGTGACCAATTATTTGTTAATTCGGATAGAATAATTCTTTCTGCAAAAGCTAGTGAATTTATTATTTTTGGTAAAGGAAATACAGGTATTATAACGGATGGTAATTTTTCAATAGATGCGGAAAAAGAAATATACATACATAATAATAAAAATGTAACAATTCATTCCGAAGGGGCTAATCAAATATTTCTTAATTCGGAGAATGGTAAAATATTCTTAGGTAAAGATAAAGGTGCAGGGGATGCGGGTGCACCCGTTCAAAAAATGGTATTGGGTGGTGAATTGATTAAATTACTTAGTGAATTGATAGATGCAATAAATAGACAAATATATGCAACACCAGTTGGCCCTACATTTCAAGGCCCTTCTAATAGATTTGAATTTGACATAATTAAGTCCAAATTAAAGGATATGTTATCATCTAATAATTTCTTAAGTAAGTAATATGTCTTGGTTAATATTTAAAAAGAATATTTTAGAATCAATGATTTTCGGCCGATTTGCAAATGATACGGAAGGGTTTGCAGATTTCTATGCCAATGAATATGACCAATGTATAAAGAGAGGTGGTGATACTATATACGGAGTTCCTGTTGTTAATGGAAATGTAAAGGGCATGGCCGATGTTATCAAAAATGCAATGAAAAAAGGACAAGAAAGTGATGGTGAGAATTTTAATATATTAGAAGAAATTTATCCAGCAGCATTTGATGCATACTGGTTGGGAGGTGAAATGGCACCTATACCAAATCCTTTATTAAAACCATTGGGTTGGGCATCTACTGTACCTGCACCCGGCACAATTCAAAACATCGGCCCTAATCCAACATCACTTGCAGCATCCGCAGCTAAAAATAAAGCAGAAGTTGAAGCATTGAAACTATTAGAGGATGAACTTAAAAAACAATCCGTTACTATTCCAGGTATCCCACCTTTACCACCGATTACAATTCCTGTATACGAAACCGCTTTAAAGATAATAAACAAAGAAGTAGTTGCCCCGGATATTAAAAATAATCCAATAGTTAAAAGTGCAATTGAAATAATTAAAAAGTTAAAAGAAGCCAAAAAGAAAAAACCTGCAATTGGAAGTCAAATCAAAAAGGCCATAAAGTTTCCCTTTCCAAAATTACCAAGTAAAAAGAAATTGAAAGAGGAAGCTAAAGAGAAATTGATAGAACAGGCCATTGAAGAAATAAAAAAACAAATAATACCACCCATTGAAGAACAGATATTACAACCATTTATTCTTCCAATAGTCGCTGCAATTGAACTTGCAAAAAATAGTATTCCAAAACCATTACCTACAAAAGAACAAGTTGTAAAGTATGTTAAAGATACTGCAGAGGGGTTGGTACCTGAGATAGATTTATCATTATATGTTTCTATCCCAAAAATTCCAAATATAAAGGAAATAAAAAAACAAATAGAAGAACAAATACCAACCAAAGAAGAATTGAGAGAATTGGCCTTACAACTTATATTAGATAGATTACCAATTATACCGAATATATGGTTTACATTACCAAGTTATGTTTTCACATATCCAACAAATGCATTTGCAGACCCATTTGTGAATTTAGCTAAGTTTCATTTATTGGGAACATCGGGTAATATGGTAGTTTTGGCTCAATACCCGCCACCTGCTCCACCAGCTCCTGCAATATTAAATTGGACAGGTTATAAAGTTATTGGATAAATTATTTAAATCAAATATTTATTACTAAACATATACAAAACAATTATTATGAAATCAGAAATTTTATTAACTTTAATTAAAGAAGTTGTTAAGAACGAAGTTAAGTTACAAGTAAAAGAAGAACTTGTTAAACTTATAAAATCTGGTGCAGTTACATTAAACTCACAAAAGAAAACATCTACTCCATCATTGAGAGAGATGACGGAAGTTACACCTACACCGGTTAAAAGACAACAACCTGCATATGAGCAGCCAATTCAAGTCCCAAATAGACCACAAAAAGAATTTTCAAAAGACCCAATGATAAATGAGATTTTGAATATGACTCAACCATTTACATCTGCACAAAGAGTAGAAGGTGGACAAGGTGGAGGAAGTGTATTGGATATGATTAAACCAACTATGCAAATGGATGAAGATTGGAACACAATGGATTTTAGAGAAACAAATGTTCCTCAAAATATTCCACAACAATTTGAATCAACGGGTGGTGGGTTACAAGATGCTACAATAAAAGCATTGACGAGAGATTATTCAGAATTAGTAAAGAGATTTAAATAATGGCAATAGAGCTTGGTAAAGTTAATGTAACCGATTTAACTCAAAATGACTATAAAATACTTGGAATTGGAATAAATAAAAGTTCCGATACAGGTGGTATATTTGCAGTTAATTATACAACATTGACACAGGCTAAGGATTCATTAAAAAATCTAATACTAACCAGAAAGGGTGAAAGAATAATGGAACCTGAATTCGGATGTGATATTTGGAAATTGTTATTTGAACAAATAAGTCCTGATGTAATTAATAATAAAATTGAATCTACTATCTTAGATGCTGTATCCATTTGGATGCCATATATAACAATAGACAATATTATATTTGATTATGATGATAACGATATAGATAATAATAAAATAGTTTTGGATATAAAATTTTCATTATCTTCAAATAGAAATTTATCCGAAACGATTGAAATAAATGTAAATAATTAATAAATGGCCATTAAACCTTTAAACAATATAGGTGGAAAAAATTTATCGTATGTCGGTAAAGATTTTGAAACATTAAAACAAAATCTTGTTGATTTTACAAAAACATATTTTCCAAACTCATATTCCGACTTCTCCGAAGCTTCACCTGGAACAATATTCATAGACCAGGCAGCTGCCATTGGTGATATGTTATCATTTTACCAAGATGTTCAATTAAAAGAATCGATGTTGGCACATGCAACAGAGAAAAAGAATATTGTGTCAATTGCACAATCTATGGGATATAAACCAAAAGTTACATCTCCTGCAGTTTGTGAAGTGACTATTTATCAATTAGTTCCAGATGATGGTACTGGTATACCCGATGATAGATATTTTTTGAGAATTAAAGATGGTATGGAGATAGAATCGACCTCTAATTCTTCTATAATATTTAGAACAACAGACGCAGTTGACTTTACAATATCAGCAAGTAGAGAGGTAGAAGTTTACGAAAGATTGAACACAGGAGTTCCTTCAAAATATTTGATAAGTAAAAAAGTAAAAGCAATTTCTGCACAAGAAGTATCAACAACTATCACAATGGGTTCAGATACGGATTACCCAAGTATAACTTTATCAGATTCAAACATTATACAAATCATATCGGTAATAGATGATGATAACAACACATATTATGAAGTTCCTTATTTAGCACAAGAAAGTGTTTTTGTTGAAAAACCAAATACACAATATAATAGTGACCAATATTTACAATCAGGAGAAGTTCCGTATATATTAGAAGTACAAAAAGTACCTAGAAGATTTTCAGTTAAAGTAAATTCGGATAATACAATGGATTTACAATTTGGTAGTGGTGATACAAATTTATCGGATGAAAGCATTTTACCAAATACAAAAAATGTTGGATTGGGTTTAGGAAATTCAATACAAAGATTAAATCAAGGAATTGACCCATCAAATTTTTTGAAAACTAATACATTCGGAATAGCACCTGCAGGAAGAACTTTAACTATAAAATATTTAGTCGGTGGTGGTGTTACATCAAATATAAATCAAAACGATTTAACTAAAATTAGAAAAATAGAATTTGACGATGATTTACTATCAATTCCTACCGAATTATTAGCATCTTATAATGATACCAAGTCCTCAATAGCCGTTGAGAATCTAATTGCAGCTACTGGTGGAAGAGGAAGTGAATCAATCGAAGAAATTAGACAAAATGCATTGGCAACATTTGGTTCTCAAAACAGAGCAGTGACCAGACAAGATTATATCGTAAGAGCATTATCGATGCCGGAAAGATATGGTAGTGTTGCTAAAGTATATGTAAGTCCGGATGGTGAAATTGATAATAATTCTCCTGCATCGATACTTGCAAATCCTAAAAATATCACAGAATTTACTAATTTGGTAGATTCAATCAAAGGATTACCAAAACAAGATATACAAAAAGAATTGGTTAAATATCTTACTCAAAAGAAAACAAATATAGCAGAGGTAAACAATCCATTTGCAATCAATATGTATATTTTGGGATATGATGAGAATAAAAAATTAACAAACTTAAATACGGCCGTAAAGGAAAATCTTAAAACCTATTTGGGTGAATATAGAATGATTACGGATGCGGTCAATATGATTAATGGGTTTATTGTAAATATTGGAGTTGATTTTGAAATAATTTGCTATTCAAATTATAACAAAAGAGAAGTTGTTACTCAATGTTTAACCGAATTGCAATCTTATTTTGATATAGATAATTGGACATTTAATAAACCAATAAACATTTCTGAAATAGAATTAATATTGGCTAATATAGAAGGAGTTATGAGTGTACCATCCGTAAAGATTTCAAATTTATGTGGTGGTGATGGTAATTATTCAACAAATAGATATAACATAGATGAAGCAACTAAAGGAAAGATAGTTTATCCTTCTTTAGACCCATGTATATTCGAAGTTAAATATCCTAACAAAGACATAAAAGGGAGGGCCATATAATGCATAAATTTTTTACATCGTCATTTGACACAAGTATATATCTTCAACAACCTGAACAAAACGCAGGTAGAGATGAGATATTAGAAGTAGGTAAACTGTATTATGGTTCTACTAAAGATATTACAAGAACTTTAATTAAATTCGATACCGGTTCAATCAAGTCAGAAATAACATCAATAGGAACAGGTAGCTGGCAAACATTTTTGGTATTGCGTTCCGCAAACTCAGAAGAAATTCCATTAGAATATTCACTTTATGCAAACGCAGTTTCTCAAAGTTGGACTATGGGAACTGGTACTAAATTCGACAATATAACATCAGATGGTGTAAGTTGGAAATATAGAGATGGAATAAATACATGGCAAGATAATACCGGCGGTGGTAGTGCCGTTTTTGCAGCAGGAACAACAGGTTCGGCTAATGCAGAAGGAGGAACTTGGTTTATTACAGGTTCAGCAACACAATCGTTTAGTAATGAGCCGGATGATGTTAGAATGAATGTAACCAATATAATACATCAATGGATTAGTGGTTCTTTAAAAAATAATGGATTTATAGTTAGACATAGTATTGATGTAGAAAATAACACATTAGATTATGGTATTCTTAAATTTTTCTCAAAAGAAACAAGTACAATATATGAACCTAAATTAGAATTAGTTTGGGACGATAGTTTATTTACAACAGGAAGTTTAACACCTGTAACCGGTTCTGCAGAAGATGGTTATAAAGTAGTAGTTACAAATCTTAAAAGAGAATATCCTTCAAACTCTAAAGTAAAAATAAGAGTTAAAGGTAGAGATATGTATCCTTTAAAAACATTTACAACCGGGTCTTTTGCATACGACCAATCAAAATATCTACCATCAGGTTCGGTTTACTATCAAATAGAAGATTATGTAACAAACGAAACAATTGTTCCATTTGGAGATTATTCTAAATTAAGTTGTGATAGTACATCAAATTATTTTAACTTAGATACATCGACATATCCTATTAATAGAACATACAAATTAAAACTAAAAATAGTTGAAAGTGGTATATCTACTATTATAGATGATAAATTAATATTTGAAATAGTATAATAATGACCAATTTAGAAGCAATTGCAGTTAAACTTCAAGAAGAAAAAGACAAAGAATTAGAGTCTATACTTAAGGTATCGGGGTCTGCTGCTAATGTTAAAAATGAATATGGTGTTACAATCGTAGATGATACAAATGTTGCATCTTCTTTGGTTTTTAAAAATTTAAGTAAACCAAAATATGATGATGTTGAACTTATTAAGGCAATAGATGTAGATATAAAGGAATTAAAACCAAACATACCTACACCAAATTTAGATTTAGTACCAAGACCATTATACACAGAACAAGTTGATTTAGTTGAAGATTTGAGAAGGCAAGTACAAAGATTAACAATAACGATTACCGATTTAAATAGTCAAATAACAACTTTACAAGCACAGGTTCAAACGGAAATAAATAATAGGTTAAGTGTTGAACAAACAAACGATGTGTTGGCAAATCAAATAGATACATTGACTGGTACAATTAATGATTTTACTGGGCAGATATCAACATCATTACAAAAATCAGTTGACGAAAGTATTTTAAGAGCATCACTACAATCCCAAAATACAGGATTTAAAGCTCAAATCAATGCATTAATTCAACAAATAAATTCATTAAACTCAATTATTGAAGGTTTACAAGCTCAATTGGGTGCAGTAAGACAACAAAAAGAAATTGAACAAGAAACAAAAGGACAGGGTGGAGATAATATAAATAAAGTAATAAGTGCAAACTTCGATAAGAAAGGAACTCCTAGTGACGCAATTATGTCTTATAAGATTAAGAATGCAAGAGATAAAGCCCGTGAGTGGTTATTTGGAGAAAATTTAACTCTTGTAAATAATGATTTAGAACCCGTACAGGTATCAATCGTTGCAGTGTGGGACCAGAACCAAAAATGGTTTAGTATACCAAAAGATAATTTTCAAATTTCTCCTGGTGCAACCGAAAGAATAAAATTCATAGACACACCAAATAATATAAGTTTTGGTAGGAGAGATAATACCGTATTTTATGAAGGTAGTCTTAATATAACAATTAAAAGAAAAGATGGTACATCGGAAACCAAATCATTTAAAACTAACTTAAAAGTAGCACATCCTAAATCATACTAATAGAATATGTCAATAAAAAAATATACAAATATTGAAGGAATAAATAATAAAACCGAAAATGAAGGACAGTTCCTGCAAACGGATGATTTATTTATTGTTTCAAAAACAGAAATAGATACTACTGATTTTGGAGATTGTAAATATGATGTCATGGAAGTATCATTATATGATATCAATAATAATATACTACCACAAACATCGGGTAATAATGTTGCATATATTAAAATGGGTGATATTAAAAACTACATGCAGCAAATAACAAATAAGCAAGGATTAAAAGAATTGGCCATTGATGCTGAAAAATTGATAAATGATTTGGGTTATACAAATGGTATTATTAAAGTTAATATCAATTTTGTTAGATATAAAGTTGGAAGTGAAGATGTATTGGAAAGTGTTTGGATTGAAGAAATTTCTCCTTCAAGAGAAGAAATTCGTATTATTCCACTTAAAACGAAATTTCCAAATATTAATGATAAAACAAAAAAACAATTTAAAAATTTAGAAAATTTAAATAAAGATTTTAAATATTATAAAAAAGCTTTATTGAATTCTTTAAATTCTTTTGATAACACATTTTTAGATAAAATTAATTCCGAATTAGAAACAAAATATGGTAAAGATTTTTTTAATATTCTTAAAAAAGATTTTGGGTTGAGTAATTTTAATATTATAAGAGACAAAATATCCAATGACTTTAAACAATCGGTTGAATATTACCTAAATAACAAATATTATAAAATATCAGAATCAACATTTGGCAAACCTTCCGAAATAAGATTTGAAGATTGTGAAGTTTATGAATTTAATGATATGGTATCTACAATACAAAATATTTTAACGGAGTGTATTGATTTTAATTTAAAAAGTTTAAAAAGAAGAGAATTAAATTTAAAAACTTTACCTAAAGAATTTGCAATAACAGAACTACAAAAACAAATTCAAAATAATTTAGATTCTTTTAATACATTTACACAAACAAAAAGAAATGTTTATTCTCCAGATGGAGTTGCAGCTGTATTTAATGATACTAATACTGGATTTGTAGAACCAACTTATCCAGTAAAGGGAACATTTATTAAAAATATTTGTAAAGGTTATGACCAATATGGCGTTTATGCCAATGGTAATGGTGGTTCATATGAAGAATTGATTGAAACAAATTCTACAATATGTGGATATGTTGCCCCACCACCACCAAATGATGGTGGAGGAACAGGTGGTGGAGGTGGAACAGGTGGGCCTTCCGGTGGCGGTGGTGGTTTTATCGGTGGTGGTGATGACGGAAATGATGGTAGAGCTAGAACCGATGGTGGATTGGGTAGAGCAGAAACTTTCAGATAATAAAATATTTATAAAAAACAATAGATGTCAATAAGATACGATAGACAATATAAACAAAATGTCGATATAGAAGGCCCAATTGGCCCGAATACCAACGAAAACCAAAATAATTTAAGTTTCTTAAATAATAATGATACATATTTGGGTGGTGGTGGAGGTGGTAGTACATTTTATAGTGCCCCTATAAATCCTCCGGCAAATGATTTAGTTTATACACCAGGATTGGAAGTACCACAAGTTGATATACTTACTCCTACACCCGAAAATCCTACACCAAACATTGATGTTGTATCTGACCCATCTATAAATTATGAATTATCGATTACTTCAAATTTACAAAATGAAATTGGTGATTTTGTAAATTTAAACTATGAATTAATTTCAGGAGGAAAAACATTCTCAGGTAATTTAAACATGGCCGATTTTAATACGGATGGTTTAAAATCGAATAAATCCATATTAGTAAATGGAATTTTAAACATTTATTTAAAAAACACACTACCAGCAAATTATAGTATAAAAAAAATATACTATGCAAACCTAACAATTGCAAATAAAAATGCAACAGATTATACTAAATGGAATGTCGGTGGTGATTTTATTGGAGTTCCTGCAAAGGAATTATTAACAGGAGGTGTTGCAGTTGCTGTTGTCGTTGAAAAGGTAATTAGTTCACCAAAGCCAACGATAACTTTAAGTACAACAAACTATACTAAACAAATTAAAGATTCCGATGCAGATGTAATTGTTAATGTAGATTTTAAAGAAGTAAATTGTGATTACATTGATTTTTATTTATCGGAAACAAAAAAAATTAGAATAGAATCAGGTAGAGGAACTAGTGCACTGTCTTTTTTAAATGATTTTAACGGAGTATATGGTAATAAAAAAGTAATAGCAGTACCTTATAGTGATTTGTATGGGACAGGTGATAAGGTTGAAATTACTATTAATTTTATAGCAGTAAACGATTTTCCATCCATTACCGAAATTCAATATACGGATTCAATAGATATTCCGGCATATTCCGATTTAAATATTGAATATGATGTAAAATATTCATCATTTGCAGCTAGTTCTATTGATGTATTTTTAGTTTTAAAAGATAAAACTAAAGTAGGTATATTTGAAAAATTAACACCAAATGGTTCTTTTAAAATAAATTTAAAAGATTTAGCTACAAGATATTCACAATGGAATGGTAATGATAATGTAACTTTAATATTTAAACCATATAATAGAAGTGGTGTCGAAGAATTGATTGGAAATGAATATGAAATAAAAACTTCATTAACATATCCAGTATTACAAATAGATGAAGATATTATTAAAAAATCAATTGTTGATGCATTCTTACAAAATTTTCATATTAATGAACCAGAAAAAGAAAGTAAACATTTAACACATCTTGCTAATTTTGGTAACAATGAACAAATTATAATATCTTCTTGGGAAAAAGATGATTGGACTTTATCTAAAAAATCTACGGATGAATTGGGTAACGAAATAGTTAAACCAGATGATAGAGTTGAATCTATAATATTAAAATTATATAGTCCACTCCCTACAAATATAAATGAAAATTCTACTTTTTGGATTACAAAATTATTAACAAATCCATTAGTAGAAACGGTAGTATTAAATGAACAAAATTTATTAAAATGTCCTCCGATAAAGGGGCCTAATTTTGATATAGATGTAGATTTTGTAAAAGGCAAGTCTACAAATTATGAATCATTGGATGATTTAATATTAAATGCGTCACCATCGGCATCGACAAACTTAATATCTAAATATTTAAGTGGTTCTTTAATGAATGTTGAAGATTTAAATATAGAATACACAAGTGGTTCAACTTATAAGTGGGAAAATTTTGTACATTTTAGTTCTGCAAAGGAAAGGGTTGATAATTTTGTTTACAAAGTACAATTAATTGAAGTATATGAAAATTTAGTACAAAGTGCACAAACCGCATCTTGGAGTTCATCGTTGGCATCACAACAAGAACAACAAAAACAAACAACCAAAAAAGAACAATTAATACAGGGATTTGATGGATTTGAAAAATTCTTATATACATCATCATCTTATAGTTTGTACAATTCATCTTCTATAACTTGGCCATATAGTGGGTCTGTTAGGGTGAATAGTTCTTCTCCTTTAGTAACGAATGATTACGGAACGGGTTGGTATGATAATATTATTGTATTGGCAGAAGATTATGATAAAGAAAATAGTAATTGGATTCAAAATAATATTCCACAATATATTGTAAATAATACTGAGAATGCTAGTTTATTGTTATTTTTCTCTATGATAGGGCAACATTTTGATAACATATATTTTCATACAAAATCCATTGAAAAAAGTAGAAATTTAGGATATAAATCAAAAGATGGTATTTCGGATAAATTATTATTTGATACTTTAAAATCATTTGATTGGGATGCTAAAAATTTAGATGCAGATTCTCAATTGTGGAATTATGCATTTGGATTAGATTCCGATGGTAATACTAAACAAACGAATCCAGGAAAACAAAGAACATACGAAGTTTGGAGAAGAATTATAAATAATTTACCTTACTTATTAAAACACAAAGGGACAAGACGAGGTATTTACGCATTAATGAGTTGTTATGGAATTCCTTCATCAAATCTTTCAATTTTAGAGTTTGGTGGACCAGAAGTGACCGAAACATCTAAAAGTAAATTAGTTTACGATAATGTAACTACTGCTTTAAAAATGGATTTAACTTCGTCAATTCAAATAGGTTGGGGTGCAACCAATAATACATCAAGCTTAAGACCAAATACCATTGAATTTTTTGTTAAACCATATGATAATTCGAATTACACATTAATATCAGGAAGTGGATGGAATGTTTCATTAACTGCGTCGTTATCCGATAATAATTTAGGATATGTTGCTTTTAATTATAATACTACAAATAGTTTAACAACATCATTACTACCAATATTCAATGGCCAATTTTTTGGAGTATCGGTAAGTAGTGGTTCTACTGGTTTAAAATTAGATGTAAGACAATCAAATAAAGAAAGAACCATATTTCAAGAATCAATAACTGCATCAGTTGCAACGAATTGGAATAATGGTAACACAATAAGATTTGGAACAAACTATTCAGGTAGTGTTGATGAATTCCGCATGTGGTCTAGTCAATTAGATACTCAAAGATTTTATGAACACGTTTCGTTTCCAGAAATGATAAATGGTAATGATATATTTGGTTCAACCGATGAGTTACATTTTAGATTGGATTTTGAATATCCTAAAAATTTAGATGTATATAGAATATTACCAAATGTTGATACAAACATATATTACCCATCAATACAATTAAACCCATCTAGTTCATTACAATTGACTAGAAATATTTTAGAAGAAACTGGTTCTATAAATTTTGATGCAATAAAATCAGAAAACCCAATGGCATTGTATTCGGCATCGGCATTTGGATTTTCATCTAAACCAGATTATCCATTTAACTTCGAACCAATTGATAGAAGTGTATTATTGGAAATTCCTGATTTGGGTTCTGGTAGATATTCAACAAATAAAGTTAGATTTGAATCACAAACATTGATTTCGGATTTATCTTCAAAAAGTAGAGCAACTAAAAAGGCATTTGACCAATCTCCAACCGATTCAAATAGAGTTGGTTTATTCTTCTCTCCTACAAAAGAATTGAATATTGATATTGCTAAGTCATTTGGTGGAATCAATTTAGATAATTACATAGGTAACCCTTCTGATATTTATAAATCAAATTATTCCGAATTAGATTCTTTAAGAAATTATTATTTTAAAAGATTTGATGGCAGAGATATTTACGCATACATTAACTTAATCAAACTATATGAGAAATCAATGTTTGAAGATATTAAGAAAATGTTACCTGCAAGAGTTAAAGCCACTACTGGTTTATTAATTGAACCCCATATATTAGAAAGAAGTAAAATAGCTCACAAAAAACCAACAGGTGCCGATTATCAACAAGAAACGGAAATTCATTATAGTGATACGACAATACTATCTGCCGATAATCAACAATATGAAACCATTGTAGATGCAAATTTATCAGAAAATTTATTTGGAGAAAATAATCAATACGAAGCTCAAATATACACAGCGTCAGTTGAAGATATAATTGCAGAAAATTATCAATATGATGCAGAGATATTCACATCTTCAATTCAAAATATAATTGCAGAAAATTATCAATATGAAGTTTCAATACCGGCTGGGTTAGATGAACCAACTTTTCAAACCGAATTGGATATAATCAATGGTACTCAATTAGTCGGACAATCTACATTTGAAGAAATTGGATTTGAAATTTATGCACAGAGTGGTTCCGCAATTAGAACATATTTTAATACGGATAATAAAATAGTTAAAGAAAGAGTTAGAGTGAATTTAGTAACCGAACAAAAAAGTAGAGACGTAGTTAAATATAAAGTTGTTGTAAATGGTAAAGGAGACCCTAGAGGTGGTAGTGAATTGACATCTTCTATTTATTATGAAACCACATTAAATATACAACCATTTATAAATCCAAAAACAGGATTACCATCAATAGTACCTGGTGTTGGTGGTGATATAGTTGCAGTAGTACCTGTGGATGGATATTTGCCAACACATTATAGAAATACTTCCGATTTAACAACTGGTATGATGAACTCATATTTTAAAGGTTCAAAAAATACAGCAGCAACTACATTGGATGGTACTTCTCCAATTGAAACATTTGTATCTAATCCAAATACATTAACTGTAAACAAAACTGGCAGAAGTACATCTGAACCGATTTTAGAAGTAGAATAACGAAATTTAAAAATAATTATATTTATATCAAACGATAATACAACACTATGGGATATTTAAGTAACACAGAATTAACAGTTGATGCTATCCTTACAAAAAAAGGTAGAGAAAAATTAGCTGCAGGACAAGGATTAAACATTACTCAATTTGCCTTAGCAGATGATGAGATTGATTATTCTTTATACGAACCGGCACATCCATTGGGTTCAGCATATTATGATGCGGCAATTAAAAATATGCCAGTCTTAGAAGCTAATCCAGATGAAACACAAGTAATGAAATACAAATTGGTAACTCTTCCAAAAAATACAACTAGAATTCCTGTTGTTGAATTTGGAGTTCCTAATATTTCAGTTAATCAAAAAAGTGGTGAAGTTGCATTATCACCAACTACATCTCCAGCGGGAAATAGAAGTATGGGATATACTATTGTATTATCTAACAAAAACGCAGGAGATATCATCGGTGAAGGAGTAACATCGGATATTGGTTCGGTTCCTTTGTTTATTGGTGATGATGTATCAGCAACAGCAGTTGTAGCAAAGGGAATATCATTTAAATTTATTCCAAACCCATCATTAACATCAACAATTAGAACAACATTAACAGTTTATGGTAATGAGACAGGTGGTTCTCAAACTATTCCAATCACAGTAACTTACGTTCAATAATAAAAAACTATGGCATTAATTAGAGACAATAGAGGAAGCCTTTTAGCAAGTAATTTATCACAATACTTAGCAGGTGCAGCAAACACCGCAGGCACTCCAGTAGATACTAACGAATTAGTTAGAATCGTAAACCAATTTTTAGGAACAGGTGAACAAATTAGTTCCGATATTAATACTATTTCAAATGGTATTTATAAAAAATTTGGAACAATTGATAAAGTAACTAATAGAACACAAATCGTGACTTCTGGAATATGGAGTGGTGATACCGGTTCATTGGATGTGAAAGCAAACTATACTTCATCTGCACAAGTTGCATCTACAAGTGGTAAATACTATTTAGATGTTTATAACACAACCGCAACGGGTTCTGGAGAAGTTCAGTTCTCAATTGCATATGGTGATGCATTGGGATTTGGTGCACCGACTTTAACTCAAAACGATGATTCAACTTCTCCAACAAAAGCAACTTATAATCAATATAAGAATGTATTATTGGATAGTTCGGATAATTATTTTAGTGTATATACAGGTTCAACTGCCGGCGGACATGATATGACATCTTTCTACGCAATTAATGTAAATAGAGCAAGATACAAAGAAAGATTAGACCCAGGAAATATCTCAATAGATTTATCAGGTTCAATTAGAAGTATTACTTTAATAGATGATAGTGGTGGAACAGATGAAAATGTAACAACTGCAGGAAGAGTTTATAACTTAGTAAGTGGTTCGTTAAATATTGGTTCGGCATTAAGTGCATCAATCGCTACAACCGGTGGATATAGTGCAGCACAAAATGGACAAGGATATGGTTTATTTTATCCAGATATGGGTATTATATTATTAAATCCAAAAGCATTGGCTGCAGCATGTGACCCCCTTTTAGCAGAAGCTAAAAATTCAATTACATCAATATATCACCAAAATAATGGTAACACCTCAGGTTCGGTTGCATTATTGATGGCAATTAGTGGTGGTGCAGACTTCCAAGTAAGAAGAACTGAAAATGTTTCTACTTCTCATTACTTTGTAAGAGCAAACAATAGAGAATTCAATTTTTCAAACAATCCAACATTTGTAACAGGTTCAGTTGGACAATTTGTTCAATCATTATTTGAAAAAGACCCTCATGTTTATATTACAACGGTAGGTTTATACGATGATGCAAATGAATTATTAGCAGTAGCAAAAACTTCTAAACCAGTTGAAAAATCTTTTGATAAAGAAATAGCAATTAAAGTTAAATTAGACTTCTAATCGGAGAATAAAATAAAAACTATAACCCACCTTAATTTGGTGGGTTTTTAGTTTTGAGATATTTATAAGTGATATGTTAAAAAGAATACCAAAGTCAGATATTAGTATTAGGCCATTTAAAGCCTATAAAGATTGGGATAGATTATCAGCAAGTGCATCTGTGTTATTAGCCGAAAATGGTGATTATACCAAAACAGAAATGGTTGATATAATGGTTGGTCATTTAAGTGGTTCATCGTATAATAAACATTCGGTATATGGACAATTAAGAGCCCAATTCTATAATGATTTAGGTGATAATCCATTTACTAGAACAGGACATAAAACAAAATCATACATATCCGCAACTTTAGTTAAAGAAAGATTTTTAAGTGGTAGTGCAAAAGTAATATCAATTCCAAATGTATATGTTGGTGAGGGAATAAAAAAAGGGTCTGTTATTTTAAAGGATAATATTAATGAATTAGATGAAGTTTCATATTTTGATGATTCATTTGGAAACCTACAAGATGACAGAGACCAAATTAATATTTCTAGAATTGATATGGGTGATGGGCCCGGTAGTCAACTAATAAATTTTACAGATTTATCAGAATACGTTTATAGTGCGTCATTTGAAGAAATACCGGGTGATGCGGTTGATATACAATTAGGAACATTGGATATTATCTATAATGGGATACAACAACCAACAATACAATTGGTTAGTTTAGATATCGAATCAGGTATAGCGATTGCCGAAGACATACCATTTTTACCAGAAGAGTCACAGGGTATAAAAATTGGCAATGTATTTTATAATCAAGGACTAATTGTATTAACTAAAGATTCAGCATTAAAATTACAAAATCAATGGACGTTGGATTATAAATCTACACAAACCATATATGAACATGAGTATTTATTGATTGCCAATGAAGATGAATTTAATGTATCACAAAATCCATCAGCAATAGTGGAGATTGGTAAAATTACAGAATTTATAACAGGTTCGGATAATAAAATTTATAAAACAACTACTAATCCAGGTGTAAAATATATTAAAAAGAAATCCATATTAGAAACGGGTGAAATATTAGATTATAGATTTGCATCAAATTATACATCATCGGTTAGTGGTGGATTTGAACATTATGATTTAAGTGGTTCGGTAGATAGTACCGGCTCGTTCTTAACACCATTCATTACAACTATTGGATTATACGATGATAATTGTGATTTAGTAGCGGTGGCAAAATTACCACAACCAATCAAATCGGAACCAGATTTACCGGTAAACTTTATTGTACGATTTGATACATAATCTTATATTTATATACAAAAACAAATAATATGGCTAAAACTATTTTAGAATTATACGCAGAACAAAAAGCAGGTGGATGGGAAGAAGGTAAACCTGCAGCAGCATTAGTAGATGCAAACAAAGCTAATGACAAAACAAAATATTCAGTAGGTATTGATTTCTCAGGAACAAAATCTGCAGATGATAAAGCAATTGCAGCATTTGAAGCAATTTCACCGGCTAAAAGTAGATATGGTATAGCGGGTGGCCAAATTGGTGGTGGTAGTTCATATTTAAAAAATGGATATACCGATGTTAAACCATATGGTAAATTGGATAGAACAAAATAAATTTAATGGCTAAAAAAGTTACAAAAAAGAACAATCCAAAATGGGTTGCTCAAAAATATGGATTTAAGTCTGGTTTAGAAGAAACCATCTCTCAACAAATAGAATCACAAGGAATTAAAGTAGAATATGAAACCGAAAAAGTTCCATACATAATTCCTGCATCCACTCACCACTATCATCCTGATTTCAAATTACCTAATGGTATTAGAATAGAGACAAAAGGTAGATTTGTGGCAGCTGACCGTAAGAAACACTTATTGGTTAAAGAGCAAAACCCAAATATGGACATTAGGTTCATATTTTCGAATTCAAAGAACAAAATCACCAAAAAGTCTAAAACGACCTATGGGGATTGGTGTGAAAAAAACGGATATAAGTATGCAGACAAAATCATCCCAAATGAGTGGTTTTTAGAGGAAAATAGACCGTAAAATATTTGGTAATATCAAATATTTGTCGTATCTTTATTATATAAAATAAAGGTATGTTAGATAAATTAGTACAAGTATTAGAAAGATTTGGTTATCAATTAATGCCATTCGTTATTATTGAAGAATGGAATGCCGGAGTACATTTAAGAAATGGGAAATGGATTAATACATTATATAGTGGTTTACATTTTAAGATACCATTTTTTGATAATGTAATTGAAACACCTGTTATTACTCAATCAGTTAATTTACCCTCACAAACCCTAACAACATTAGACGAACAAAGTATTGTATTGAAATCAATTATTAGATACAGAGTTAGTAATGTAAGAACCTATTTATTGGGTGTGATGCATGCAAACGATGTCTTAATTGATACGACACAGGGAATGATTAGAGATGTAGTGGAGTTAACAACGTGGGATGACTTAGTGGATGTAAACGAAACAATAACTGACAAGGTGAAAGAATATGTAGTAAAGTGGGGAATTGAAGTCGAAGCAGTAACAATAACAGATTTGGGAATTGTTAAAAGTTTCCGTATTTTTGGAGACGAAACACATAAAACAACAATATTACCAAGTGATATGTAAAATATTTGGAAATATCAAATATTTGTCGTATATTTAAGTCGTGTTGAAGCAAAATGATAAGAATATAGTCGTATCTACTCTAACCGGTGTCTTAGGTAGTCATCTCACTCTTAAAGGGAATGAGTTGGCATTTTACTGTCCTTTCTGTAATCATCACAAACCAAAACTACAAGTTAATACGGAAACTCAAAAATGGCATTGTTGGACTTGCAATAGTGGTGGTAAGAAATTGACCTCATTATTAAAAAAATTAGATGTTGATAGAAAGGTTATTTCGGTTATTAGAGAGATATACGGAGATAACAATTATAACCCACTTTTAGAGGATGCCGATACAAAGGTGTTCATTTCCCTACCAAAAGAATTTATTAGTCTTAGTGAGGTTCCTAAAGGGTTTAATCCAGAATATAAACACGCAATACATTATCTCAATCAAAGAGGTATTACTGAAAAGGATATAATCAAATATAATATAGGATATTGTAAAGAAGGACTATATGGACAAAGAGTAATTATACCATCATATAATTCCGATGGGTCATTAAATTACTTTGTTTCTCGTTCGTATTATCCGGACAACAAAATGAAATACAAAAATCCTCCAATCAGCAAAAATGTAATATGTTTTGACTCACAGGTAAATTGGAATGAACCGATTATACTTTGTGAAGGTGTATTTGATGCAATTACAATTAAAAGAAATGCAATTCCACTTTTAGGTAAGTTTCCATCCAGAATATTGGTTGAGAAAATCTTTATGAGTGGTATTACCGATATTATTATTTCATTAGACAACGATGCAATAAATGAGGCACTTAAAGCTGCCGAATATTTTAGAAAACAAGGTATTCATGTAAAAATGATGTACCTTAAAGATAAAGATGCCGCCGATATGGGGTATGAAAAATTCTACGAAGAACTAAAGAAAACTAAAGAGTTTTCATCCGAAGAATTATTGTTAAACAAAATAAACTCACTATGAGTAGTAAATTAAAAACAATTTACCACATTGCCGATGTACACATTCGTAATGTAAAAAGACACAAAGAGTATAGACAAGTATTTGAAAAAATGTTTGTAGAAATTCGTAAAAGAGGAACTGAAGATGCAATTATATATTTAGCAGGTGATATTGCCCACGCTAAATTAGAAATGTCACCAGAATTAGTCAACGAAATAAGTTGGTTATTCAAAGAGTGTGCTAAAACTTGTCCTACAATTCTTATTACCGGAAATCACGATTGTAATATGAACAATATGGATAGAATGGATGTTCTTACTCCATTGGTTGACGCATTAGAATTAGAAAACTTTTATTATTTAAGAGATACACAAGTATTTTCAATTGGTGGTATTGATTTTTCAGTATTTTCAATTTTAGATAACAAAGACAATTGGATTAGTGCTGACAAAATGTTTGGTAATAAAAAGATTGCATTATTTCACGGACCTGTTGATAATTCACAAACTGATATTGGATATGTGGTAAGTAGTAGACATTTTACAACGGATATATTTGATGGTTTTGATTTAGCCTTATTAGGCGATATTCATAAGCGTCAAGAAATGATTAGTCCGAAAGGTTGTAAGGTAGTTTACGCGGGTTCTTTATTACAACAAAACTTTGGTGAGACATTGGATAGACATGGATTTTTAGCATGGGATTTAGACACAATGACCTATGAGGAAATTGACATTCAAAATGATTATGGTTATTATACTATGGATATTGACAATGGTAAGGTTCCAGTTGTAAATGATATGCCAAAACATCCTCGTTTAAGAGTAAGATTGTCAAACACCGATACTGCGGACACTAAAAAAGTAATTGCGGAAATCAAAATGAAATATGGTGTTGATGACTTTACAATTATTAGAACAGACTCTCTATCAAAAAAGAAAACAGGAGATAGAGGTAATAAATTAGACTTTGAAAACATTGCAGATATAAACTACCAAAACTCTTTAATAAATGAGTATGTGGAAAGAATGATGCCGTTTGTTGATGCAAAAGATTTAGGTGAATTAGAAAAGATAAACAGAGATGTCAATAGTAGAATTACACATGAGGAAACTTTAAGAAACATTTATTGGAAACCGATTAGATTTGAGTTTTCTAATATGTTTAGTTATGGTGAGGACAATAAGATTGATTTTAGTAAGTTAAACGGATTGATGGGATTGTTTGCACCAAATGCACAAGGTAAGTCATCTATCTTTGACGCAATTTCATTCTGTCTTTATGATAAGAGTAGTAGAGCATTCAAAGCACAAAATATCTTAAACAATAGAAAGCAAGATTTTAGTTGTCATTTACATTTTCAAATTGAAGGTATAGATTATCATATTGAAAGAACTGCAAAAACTATAAACAAAGGAAAAAATGTTAAAGTTGATGTTCAGTTTTATAGACAAGATGGTGATGATAAAACTTCTTTGAACGGAACCGAAAGGAGAGACACAAATGCCGTAATTGAACAATATGTTGGTAAGTATGAAGATTTTGTATTGACCGCATTATCGTTACAAGGTAATAACTCTATATTCATTGACAAATCACAAAGTGAGAGAAAAGACCTACTAGCTCAATTTATGGGATTGAATGTTTTTGACAAATTATATGAAACAGGATTAGAAGATATTAAAGAAGTTTCAGTATTGATTAAAAACTTTAAGAGAAACGACTTTACTACCGAACTTGCAGATAAAGCAAATGACTTAAAAGAAAAGAAAGGTGAGTTAAAAGAATTAGATAAAGAATTAGCTAGATTGAATGCTGACAAAGATGGTTTGGATGGTGTTATATTAGATTTAAGTAGAAACCTTACTCCTATTGACTCTAATTTGGACTTACCTACATTAGAAGAAAAAAGAAAGGGTTTGGGTGAAGATATTCAAAACAATACAACTTTAATTGGAACAAAAGAAACATTCATTAAAATATTAGAAGGAAAAATTGAAGAAATTTCACAATCAATAGATGAAAAGAAACAATTAAATGGAATTGATATAGAAGTTGTGTATTCTAACTATAAAGAATATCAAAAGAAATTAGTTGATGAAACCAAAGTATATGATACTGCAAAATTGCATGTAAGCTCTGCAGAAGAAACAATTAAAAATTTGGATAATCATAAATACGACCCAAATTGTAAGTTTTGTTGTGATAATACTTTTGTAAAAGATGCAATGAGAGTAAAAGAATTATTACCTCAATTGAAAGAAATGCTTAGAGAAGCATTGGTTGATTGTACCGGTATTCAACAAACATTAGATACAATGGAAGGTGTTGAGGAACAATATAATGAATTGACAGACTTAAAAATAAAACTTGGACAATCCAAAGGTATATTAAAAACTGCTGAGGCTGAGTTAAAAGGTTTGGAAACAAAAGAAGAATTATTACAAACTCAATTAGACAAAGTAGAAGAAGATATTGAAAAGTATTTTGAAAACGAAGAAACAATTCAAAGTAATAAAGAGTTAGAAAAACAAATCAAAGAATTAGAAGTAGAGAAAAAGAAAATTGAGTCTGACATTAAAGATATTACTAAACAAATAGCAACTACAAATGGTTCTATATCATCATTACAGACTTATATAGACAATATCAAACAAAAGATGAATGAGGTTAAGGACTTAGAGGAAAAGAACCGATTATACACCTATTATTTAGATGCTGTAAAGAGAGATGGTATTCCATATGAGTTAATTTCAAAAGCATTACCTGTTATTGAAAATGAGGTAAACAATATCCTTGCACAAGTTGTAGACTTTGGTGTTACAATGGAAATGGATGGTAAATCAATCAATGCAAAAATAGTTTACGAAGACCAAGAGTGGCCATTAGAGATGTGTAGTGGAATGGAGAAGTTCGTTAGTGGACTTGCTATTAGAGTTGCACTTATTAATGTATGTAACTTACCTCGTCCGAATTTCTTAGTAGTGGATGAAGGATTTGGTACATTGGATGCAGATAACTTATCATCTTTATTTATGATGATGCAGTATCTTAAAACTCAATTTGATTTCATTTGGGTTATTTCTCACTTAGAACAAATGAGAGATATCGTAGATGGATTGATAGAAATAAAAAAAGTAAATGGGTTTAGTAAGATTGATTTCTAAAAACGACCTTATCAGCCTTCAACACACTAGATTGTGGTTTTGAGACACCGACGTGTTTCTTGATTAGATTTTCAACTAGACTACCCATTTTAAACCCGTGTTCTTCACAATACCCTTTGAGAAGTTCATGGGTTTCTTTTTTGATTTGTAACATTGCGTATTTCATAACTTATTTAGTTTTCTTTAGTATTATATAATGTATATTAGTTTTCTTTAGATAAATATGACATAATTCTTTTTTTAGAGATATTTATTTAAAAAGATTAAATGGCTGTTATACAAAAAACTTTATTTGCTAAAAACTTAGACAAGTACGCCGTATTAGTAAATGATACGGAACCTAATAGTAGATATTTTAAAATAACAGAATTGCCTGATACATTTACAGGTGGTAAGAATGCATTTTTAATTGCAGGTTCACAAGAATTAGTTCCAGATACTAAAATACAAATTGAATTAAAAGATTCGGCAGGTAATATAATTTATCACGAACCAGGTGAAGGATACTTTTCATCATCATTTAAAGATACTAATGATAAACCCATTATAACCGAATATTATGAAGGTGTTTCAAAGGTAGTATCGGTTTATGTTTATCCCGATACGGCATTTGGGCCATGTACACTTACTATATTAGGTGAGTTAAGTGAGTATCAAGATACAAATGGTATTACACTTCCCGTTCCTTTAGATTGGGAAAATAAATACAATGTTAAGTGGACAAAAACTATAAATGTAAATCCGGCATTAGCTAATACTACAAAGATTAGATTTTACCAAAGGCCACAAGCTACTATTACCGAATTACTTAGTCCACTATATAGAATAGAAAATGATTTAAAAGTCGCATCTGCAGTTACACAATCCTTTGCAAATATTAAACTTTCAAAATTAGAAACATTTGCAGGTGATGTTAAAAGAGTAAAAGTATTTAGAACTTCTGAAGGTGATATTTCCGATTATGATTTGATACAAGATATATTGGTTGAGTCAAAAGAATTATTAACATCATATGGTTTGTCAGGAAGTGTAGTAGGCCAGACTGGAATACTAACATCGGAAACACTTAAAAATAATTGGAATACAGGTTCGTTAAATGCATATCTTACATCCAGTAGAGTTGAAAGTGGTGTTAGATTAACAGGTAGTGGGTATTTTACATATTCATCTTCTTTGGATATTAAAAGTTCAAATACATATGAATTAAATTTAGATGCATTTTATTCATCATCTACTTCAAGTAATTTGGGAATATATTTAAATCAAATTACAACTTC
>Ga0208485_1000095_pt1 | contig 27839 bp, 32 predicted proteins | sample LakMenEpi27Jul12_FD_150707 | JGI IMG/M metagenome (GOLD analysis project Ga0208485, IMG submission 150707) | Freshwater microbial communities from Lake Mendota, WI - 17JUL2012 deep hole epilimnion (SPAdes) | ecosystem: Environmental > Aquatic > Freshwater > Lentic | place: Lake Mendota, Madison... | reverse complement strand
CCTCACAAACTTGGACTGGAGTTCCGACCCAGCGTTTAAGTATTACCTAATAACCCAATAAACACTTCCCCCATCCCTCTCCAAGATCCCGTACTCAATCATGTGCCGTCTAATGGCTGCGGTGTCGTGGTGGTAGGTGGCGATGATTGCGTTGAGTTCTTTTTCGGGGTATTTGGTGTCAGGGGATAGCTTGCTTGCGATTACCTTTAAAACAGCGATCTTCTTGGCAGCCTTAACAGGAATAGATATCAATGTGCCATTGGGGGCAAAGAACTGATCTATCTGCTCGCTCATAGGGATAATTATATGAGAGACAGCGTTGATAGAGAGCTTTCCTTGGCCTTCCTCTATTATTTGCAAAACTAACCTACATAAGAGATGAGAGAAAGAGCCATGGGCGCTTGTGCTTGCGGATATACGACAGATCCTGAGAAGAACTGCAACGGAACTCATAAAGTAGTTAAAGCTGTGAAGGAAGATCTAGCGGTAAAGCTAGAGGCTAATGGCTTTCCTCATGCTGCTGAGTATGTGAGAAATAACTAACTAGTTCTCTTCTAGCCTCTACTCACTCTTCTTTTTAAGCCTCAAGCTTTGGCTGTGAGGCAGTAGCAGAGTCAACGCCTAGAACTTGCTTCTCCGCGGAGAGGATGTAGGTGAGGTTAGTTATCTCAGCGTTACTGGTAACTGCTATTTCTTGAACCAACTTCTCACTTGCAATAGTGCAGGCACCGAACTCATAGCCTTCATTGTCAACGAGCATTCCGTACTGCGTGCCAATGATGAAAGTAAACTGATCTATCTCCACACCTGATCTAAAGCCAGGGGATGCATAGGAGTAGGCCAACTTCCAGTCTTTCTTAGCAAGTGCATCTATCTGAGAAGAGATATGTGCTTCTACCAACTTTTTCTGCTCACTGCTGCACACGCCATCTGCTAACTCTTCAAAGGCTGCTTTTTGTGAACAGCTGCTTAGCAACAAAACCACTGCGAAGATTGCAACTATTCGTCTCATGGCCTTGAGTTTAACTATGGCGCTTTTAGGCTGTCTAGGCGAAATAACTAACTAGCGCTTCTTCTCATTCATCATGGGGGTCAGCCTTGCGCCCACCACCATGGCTGCTCCTATTAAGACTAGGTTCTTAACGATGTATTGACCTTCCAAAGTTAAGTTAAATGGGAAAGATATAAAACAGACTTCTGGCAAAAGGACTAAAGGCAGGAAAGTGCCTGGCATTTGAAGGGCAAGAAGAAATAGCCCTAGGCGGTTAAAGAATGGAAACAACAAGCAGAGACCAATAGCTGCCTCCCAGATGCCCAAAATGGGGATGAATACATCTGGGTTAAACCAGTAGACAGTCTTAGTTATTAGATCATTAGCTGGGCTCTCACCAAAGACTTTAAGTAGACCAAACCAAATAAAAATGACTCCTAGTGAGATTCTCAGTGCAGGCAAACTCACTCTATTGAGAAAACTAATCAGCTTTATATCAAAGCGCTTGATTGGGCTTAATTCACTGATTTTCATATAACAAATTCTACAGAACCTTTTGGTTCTGCGTGAGTTAGAATTTAGATGTGAACGGGGTCACCAATGAGTGAATTAGTAGTTATTTTCGATGGTAAATGCGAACTTTGTAATAACTCAATCAACTGGCTGCGAAAGAAGATTGATTTTAAGGCCTTAGATTTTCATAGCGCAGATCTTTCACAGTTTGGGTTGAGCCTAGAACAGTGCTCCCGTGAGGTATTTGTTGTTACGGGCACTCAGCAGTTAAGTGGTGCTGGGGCAGTGGCTTATTTGCTAAGGGTCAGAGGTAACAGAGTTCTCTCTGCATTCATTACTCTTTCAGGACCTATTGGGCGTAGTGGATATAGGTGGGTGGCGGGCAATAGAAACTCCGCTCCCGTGAAGCTGCTCTCCTACCTGTTAAGAGTCAGTTTGAGGTTTAGTTAAATACGGTAAGTAATCAAGGGTGATCCACCCGCATTTGTCATAGAGGAACTTGCCTGCAGCACTTGCATAGAGGAAGAAGTTCTTTGAGCCCATATCTTTATGGGTTTTCATGACGTGTTTTAGAAGTTGTAGTCCATAGCCATTTTTTTGATGGGTGGTTGGTGTGCCCATGTTCCAGATGCCCACAGTGTCCTTATATGTCACGGCGTTAACAACAGAGACTATTTCGCCATCTTTGATCAGACCATAGGCATGGTCTTTATTACCTGAAAAGAGCATCTTTTGCATATCTGCAATCATCTCTTCATTCATTTTGTAGACATCGGCATAGATCTCATTCATCTTTGGTAGATCGTTTTCGGTAAGGCTTCTCACGCTCAGGCCTTCACGCAGGGTGAAGCCATCTACAGAGTTATCAGCACTCCACAGCATGAAAGGTGCACCGCCTTGGTTGGTGTATCCAGCCTCCATTAATGCACTCATGTGCTTTATAGCTGGGCCTACTAAGCGGATATCACAGGGATTAGCTGTGCTGGCAATGGCCGCAAGTAGTTCATCTAAGGCCTCTTTGCGTGATGTTTGAATTATTGCTTGATTTAACATTGCAAAGCGTGAACCACTTGAACTTACTTCCCAGCCATCACCTTTGATGATCTTGGCATTAGATAGCTTTGTATTAAAGACCTCTGCGCCATCTAGGAATTGATGCAGGAACTCAAGGCGTTGTTCGTAGCTAGTGTGCATGGGGATGAGTTTAAAGACCCCAGTGGGGCAAAGCGCCCAAGCGTAAAGCACTTATTTTCGTTACCAACTCGTTATAAGAATCCTGGATGAGGGCTATTGCAAAGGGGCTCCAGGTCTACCTATTATTTGAACGTTCAAATTCAATGAAACAAGGGGGAAGTATGAAGAAGGCTCCAATAGGGGTGTCGTTATTGGCACTTGCTTTAACGCTCTCACTCGCGCCGCAAGCCAGCGCTGCTGATGCGGTCACCACAATTTCACTTTCTACATGGGGTTCTTCCCCATCAGAAACTTCAGCGTTAAAAGATGCTGTCGCAACTTTTGAATCACGAAATCCAACTATCAAGGTCAATCTCATCGTCGATAACGATCACGGTGCACAGATGGCTGCTCGCTTTGCATCAAAGACACCTAATGATGTGTTCTATCTAGATGCAGGCATCGCTCAAGATTGGGCTGCTCAGGGAGTTCTACTTGATCTGACTCCTTCAATTACTGCTAGCAAGTTTAACTTGGCACCATTTAACCCAAGTTACCTCAAGCCTTTCCAAAGCGGTGGCAAGCTATTTGGTCTTCCAAAAGATGCCAACCCACTAGTTCTAGAAGGCAACAAGGCTCTTATGGGAATTGCTGGAATTAAGGCACTACCAAAGACAATTGGCGAGTTTGCAACTCACGCTAAGAAGCTCATGGCTAAGGGAATTACTCCAATGTGTGTTGATGCAGACATCAATCGTCTTGGTGCATATTTCGTAGCATTCGGTGGCGGTTTAGCTAGCGGATCAAACAAGTCACTACTTTCATCAGCTGGTTCAAAAGCTGGACTTGAATGGGCAATGAATAACTACAAGACTGGTGTATTCAAGACTCCTGCACAGCTTTCAGCTGGTTGGGCTGGCGAAGCATTTGGTAAAGCTAAGTGCGCATACACAATGGAAGGTGCTTGGTTGGATCCATATCTAAAGGATTCTTTCCCAGGTGCTTACAAGCAACTAGTTAAGGGACAACTTCCTTCTGCAAAGCAGGCTGGTTCACTAGCTTTCACAGCGGCTTATGCAATCGGTAAGGATTCACCAAATCCAAAGGAAGCATGGACATTCATTGAATACATGACAGGTGCTCGAGGCATGACTGTCTGGACTTCATTTGGTGTTGCAATTCCATCTCGTTCAGATGTTGCAACTCCAATCGGTTATGAAGTCAATGGAACTGTGGCAGGGCTTAAGTCAACGCTTACAACTCCAGCATTTAAGGGCTGGGGCGATGTAGTGGGTGCCTTTAACAACGAAGCCAAGAAGCAGATCCAGGACAAGAACTTCAATGTGAAGAAGGCAACTGCAGCCATCATTGCTGCTGCAGAAGGCGCTTGGCCAAAGGGATAAAGAACTATAGAAACAGCCTTGATTCAGGTTCTCTCGAGGCCTGAATCAAGGTAGTTCTAGACAAAGAGTAAGAGTTGGTTCCCTCAAGGGGGGTGGAATCAACTCTTACTCTTAGTCATTAAATGGGTCGATAATCAATCAAGTGGTGAGGGGGCAGGGCATGCAGTTAACACGTTCGAAAAACCTTCGCTCGCCTCGAAAGCTCAAGGAATATTTAGTTGGCTATGGCTTTATTTCAATCCCCATGGCGCTTTTTCTCTTTTTAAGCATAGGCATTTTTTTCTATGCCGTCTATATCTCAACTTTTGACTGGGGCATCATGGGCCCAAATAAGAGCGTTGGGTTAGATAACTACCGTGAAGCTTTCTCTGACCCAATCTTTCTCAAGGCGATTAGAAACTCGGTCAAGTACGCACTCATAGTGGTTCCTATTCAAAGCGCTTTGGGTTTATTTCTAGCACTTCTTGTTAACTCTAAAATCAAGGGAAGTAAGTTTTTTCGCTCAGCTTTCTACTTTCCCTCAATAGCTAGTAGTGCGGCTATTACTACGCTTTTTATCTTTCTTATGGCACCAGATGGTGTCTTTAACGGTGTGCTCCGCTTCTTTGGCGTTGACACTGCAAATCTTTTTAATCAAGGCGCTTGGCTCTCAGATTCTAGAACCGCGCTTTACTCGATCATTGGCTTAAATGCCTGGACCACTAGCGGAACAATGATGCTGTTCTATTTAGCCAACCTGCAGACTGTCGACTCTCAATACGCTGAAGCTGCAGTGATGGATGGCGCAACTCGCAGACAAGTCTTTTGGTATATAACAATGCCGCTATTAAAGCCGGCCCACCTATTTGTAGTTGCAACTGGAATGATTGGCGCTCTGCAGCTCTATGACCAAGCGATTTTGGCTGGTGGGGCAGATGGCAGCCCAGATTATTCTTTGATGACAGTAGTTCTCTATATCTATAACGCCTGCTTTAGACAGTTTGAGTTTGGCTATGCAAGTGCCATTGGCGTCATCCTCTTTGTGATCATCTTTAGCCTTACTCTTTTGCAGAAATCACTTTTCGGCTCTGGGGCCTGGAAGGCTGATAACTGATGAGCAAAGTACGCAAATACAGCTTCTATGCAATGCTCGTTTTCTATTCAATCATCACCATCGTGCCCTTTATGTGGTCGTTGAGCACATCTTTTAAGCCATCGGAGGAGGTCTATCAAAGCAATTTGGTCCCTGATGCTCCAACAATGAAGGCCTATGCCACCGTGTTTGGAAAGATTCAACCTAACTTTCAAACTCTCTTTGCTAACTCTCTCTTTATCGCCTGCGTAGTAGTTATCTTGCACTTAATCTTTGCAGCCCTTGCTGGCTATGCCTTTGCTCGACTTCGCTTTCCAGGCCGCGATGTTCTCTTTTTTGTTGTCCTTGGCTGCATGATGATTCCGGATCAACTGCGCTTAGTGCCGATGTATCAACTGTTGGTGAAAATGGGTCTGATTAACGATGGACCGAGTAATTACTTAGCGATTTTTCTCATCAAAGCCATCAGCGCTGCTGATGTTTTTCTCATGCGGCAGTATTTCTTGACCATGCCTAAAGAGATGGAAGATGCAGCAAAGATTGATGGAGCAGGACCATTCCAGCTCTTTACACGGGTGATGCTGCCCAATGCTGCGCCAGTGCTAGCAACCGTGGCTATTTTAACTTTCCAAGGAACATGGAATGACTTGTTCTGGCCTTCCATAGTCTTGCAAAGTCCATCGCACTGGACACTTCCCTTTGGAATCTTGCAGTTTAAAGGTCAGTTCTCAACAGATTGGCCGCCGATTATGGCCTTAGTTGTTCTTTCTACTGTGCCAATTCTTGCGCTCTACACATTTGGCCAGCGATACATCATTAATGTCCAACTAGCCTCATCGGCTAAGGGATAAGCATGCAAACAAATACTATGAAGAAGCAAGCAAGTGCACTTCGAAGTGCACTGACTCTGGTGTGGGATCTCAATATCCGAGCCATTCCAACAGCTCTGGTGTGGGCAGTGAGTTTGATGTTTATTTTTCAAGCTCCAAATCTGTTAATCGCATTAGCCTGTGCAACGCTGTGTTCAACAATTTCATTGCTCAATGTCTCGATTGTGAAGTTTTCACATATCCGAGTAAAGCCTTTGGCGTTAGTTAAGAGCCCAGAGTTTAGAAAGATTTTACTTCTCAATATCGTAGTGGGGAACTTATTTGTTTTCGCCTTAAGCAATGTGCTCAATTTGAAACCTTCATCAATCTGGATATCTCTTTCTCTCACATCAATAGCTCTCACACTATTCCTACTCTGGATTGCTCTAATGCTTATCTTTAACCCAATCTTTGTAAACGCCTTAGCAACTCAGGCTGCAAAACCTGCTGCTGAGATATTCATGTTGTATGTGAAGAAGCATAAAAAGGAAGTAGCCATCACTGGTGTAATCGTTGTGGCATGTGCACCGCTGGTCTTTTTCTTCATTTCGCTAGTTCTGACCTTAACTCAAGCAATCACCATCGTCACATCTGAGAAAATGATGGAGGTTGAGGCTTAAATGGATCAGTTAAAAGCAGGTGAGACAACGGTTAATTACGAAATTATCTTGCAGGAAAATGATCCTGCACTTAATCCTGCTAACAGGCCGCCTATCAATGAAGCTATTGATTTAATACTTGGACATGCAAATGGTTATGAAGTGCCATTTGCAGCTGTACCTCTCAAGGAGCACGCAGAATTACCTGAGCAAAATCTTTATAGCTGCCTATTTGGGCGAGATTCATTGGTTATTTCAGATTTACTCTCTGATGTGAAGCCGCACTTGCGCATGAATGTCATCAGCGCACTTGCACTTGATCAAGGAAAAGTTTTTGATTCACAAAGTGAAGAAGAGCCTGGGCGCATTGCCCATGAAGTGCGAACTATGGATGATCCAGTTGCCAAACAGCTCAGTGAACACGGTGATTGGAAGTTTCCCTATTTTGGTTCTGTCGATGCAACTTTAATTTGGATGGTTCAGATTCATAGAGAAGCAACTCAAAACCCAGCAGTTCTAGATATCGTCGTGGGTGGTAAGACTTTGTGGGAACGCTTTATTTTCTCTACTAGTTGGGTGTTAGCCCGACTTGATTCTCCATCAGGTTTTATTGAGTCTAAGCGTTCAAATCCCAAAGGCATCGCTAACCAAGTGTGGAAAGACTCCGGTGATTCATACATGCACGCAGATGGAACGTTAGCGCGCGGGGATTCAACTGCATCGGTTGAAACGGTGGGCGAAACTTATGATGCAATCATGGCAGCGGTTGCAATACAGCAGATGAAGCCAAGTAACACATGGCCTCTATCAATGAGCGAGCTAACTAAATTGGCTCGGCGACTTCAACTCTCCTTGATTGCCCATTTTTGGATGGGAGATTCATTTGCTCTAGGTCTTGAGAGGGACTCAACGGGGGCAAGTGTTAAATTTGAATCAATGGCAAGTAATCAGGGAAGACTTTTAGACTCCGGTGTTCTCTCTGGCAATGAGTTTAGTGAATACCGCAAAGCAATCGCTGCTGCGATGACTGATAGTTCCATGCTAGGAGAGAGTGGTTTGCGAACACTTTCTAATTCACATGTCTCTTATAGACCTGGTGGTTACCACACCGGCTCTGCTTGGCCAATAGATGGAGTTTTAACAGCGCGTGGCTTACTCAAGCAAGGGTTCACTAAAGAATCTGCCCTTGTGCAAGCTAGAATCAAAAATGCAATTGAATCCTCTGGCGGATACCCTGAGTTATTGCGAGGTGATTGGCCAGAGAAAGATCTGATTAATCGTTTTATTCAGGATGTACAATTTGAAGATGAGAGGGGAATACGTGCGAATACAAATCGAATTGCACAACCACCCCAAATCATCCAAGGCTGGACTATCGCGGCCTACTCCTGGCTTAGCCATAGGGCCTAAAAGCCATATCGGTAAGAGATGTTCAAGGGTTAACGCTTAGACACCATGGATAAAATAAGACCATCAATCGTCTCGGTTGCCCGCGAAGCTGGAGTTTCCTTGCAAACTGTTTCCAATGTGCTCAATTTTCCAGAAAGAGTAAAGCCAGAGACAACAAAGAAGGTTTTAAAGGCCATCGAGAAACTTAACTACACGCCCAATTTGTCAGCTCGTCGTTTGCGATCAAAGAAATCATCATCAATTGCAGTGCGTGTGGATTCAAATGCCCCTGTTGGTAAGGGATCAGATGGTTTGTATTCTGGATATATTCAAGATGAGTTTGTTTATGAGCTCGTAAGAGCCTCTGAGCTTCGTGGTATCAAAGTCTTTACTTACACATGCGATCCAGGTGAAAATGAAGTAGATAAGTTAACCAATCTCATTAATTCACGAGATGTTGACGGCTTTCTCCTCACCTCTACGGTGGAGGCAGATCCACGGTTGAAATACCTCATCGATAGAAATGTTCCATTCTTAAGCTTTGGTAGACCTTGGGGAAGCTCAGCTGAGTTTGCTAATTCATATCCTTGGATCGATGTTGATGGCGCAAGTGGAACACGGGATGCTACGAAAATGTTCTGGAAGTTGGGTCATCGCACAATTGGTTTCTTAGGCTGGAAAACAACTAATCCATCACCCACAAAACCTAAAAGTGTTGCCGATGATCGCTTACTGGGTTGGTCACAGACTTATGCAGAGTTAAAAGAATCCAAAGCTAAAAAATCTCCACGTGATTACTCTGATCTTGGCGATGAAACGATTGCAAGTGCGCGTGCATCTGCTGCCCGCTTACTTGCTCGCCACCCAGATATAGAGGCCATTGTGTGTGCCAGTGACACGTTGGCGCTAGGTGCACAGATGGAGATTGCCAGTTTAAAGAAAAACATCCCAGTCTCTGGCTTTGATAATAGTCCAACGTCTAAAGTTTTTAACTTTTCATCACTGGATCAAAACATCTCTGAAGTAGCATCACTTGCGCTCAAAGTGCTGATGGGTGAAGAGGGAAATTCAATACGTAAAGTTAATGCACCGAAGCAAATTACTGAACCGAATTTAATCATTCCCCCTAGATTGATTGTTCGCTAAGTGATGTTTGCACAGCGTATCCCTCAGGTAGTTCTGGGCGTAGCCCTTGCCTATGCCGGTATTGGGCACTTAACAACTAATCGCACAGAGTTTCAGGCACAAGTGCCAACGATCTTAAAATCAATAGCAGATTTTGTAGTTCTAGCCTCTGGGGTAGTTGAGATTGTCTTGGGTCTTTCTCTTATCTTTCTTTGGCGATACAGAGTTGCTGTGGGCTGGGTTGTTGCAGCTTTCTTTGTGGCTATTTTTCCAGGCAATATCTCACAGTATGTAAACCAGGTTGATGCTTTTGGTTTAGATAGCGATAGAGCACGCTTTATTAGATTGTTCTTTCAACCACTCCTTGTTATCTGGGCGTTGTGGTCAACGGGGGCGTGGAATGCGTGGAGATCAAAGAAAAAGCCTGAAGGAAGAGATGATTTAGAAGAAGACACTATCTACGGATAGTTAATTAAGTTTGCTATAGGTGTAACTCAGATTTGCCGCTATCCCTACCCAGATTTGGTAGGGAAGTAGTGCAACTCCTAAACCAGGTGAAGTCCTAAAGGCAATTACTGTCATAGGAATCGTTAAGAGAACAGTTCCCACAAGTGCCAAGGATGCAAGAGATAAGTTGTGGGGGCGATAGAACTGATATGCCCATGTCAGTGCGCATGTTACTGAGAGTGCAAAGAAAGTTAAGTAAATCATCGTTGTTGTGTTACTTGCCCTTTGCGCAATAGTTACTGCAGCAATACCTAGAACTATGAAGTTATAAGGCCAGATAAAACCAAAGATGAAATCTGGTGGTTGCCATGATGGGGCGTTAAGGCTGCGATACCAGCCATCACCTGTGTTAACCCACAGACCTGATCCAATGATGTAGACAAATACGATGGCAACGCCAAGCACTGCCCAAAGGTTTTTCATCTGCCTTTTCTATCGCTTACTTATCTTTGTTGGCACAACACCCTTTGCCCTATAGGTAGTTCGGGGCTGTGCCGTTGGAATCTTTGTTGAAAGAGAGAACTGCCTTGCTACTAATAACAAAATCAAACGTGATTCAGCAAGTGCAAAGGATTCACCGAGGCATTTGCGAGATCCTGCAAGGAATGGGAAGTAGGCCCCACGGGGCAAAGATGCTTCAAATGTTGGATCTAACCAGCGCTGCGGATCCCACTTCTGGGGATTGGTGAAGTACTGCTCTAAACGCTGAGTGACATATTGGCTAATTAATACATGTGCACCAGCAGGGATTTTCACACCATCAACTTCTGTGTCTACTAATGCAATTCTAGGTGAGACCCACACAGGTGGGGCCATGCGAAGGGTTTCACTTAAAACGCATGAGGCATATGTGGCGCTCTGTTCTAGTTCGGCAAAAGTAGGAACTTTGTTGTTAGTTATCCAATCGGTGGCATCTGCCTCTGCAGCTAACTTGCGCGCTGCCTCTGGGTTATTGCTCATATAGGCAAAGGCCCAGGTGAGAACATTGGCTGTTGTTTCATGCCCACTTAAAATTAAGGTCAGAACTTCATCTCGGATGTGTTGCATGGAGATGTGTTCACTCATCTGAAGCAGTATGCCTAAGAGATCATCACCGTGATTAGTGTTGCTAGCAATGCGGGCGTTGATGATCTCTTGGGCTATATCTGCCAACTCATTTGCAGCTTCTTCAAATGCTGCAAAGTATGAGATGGCTGATTTATCAAATCTTTCAAGGCCAGGAAGCATCGTGCGCTCAATGCGATCAATGGCAATCTCCATGCAATGAGCAATCCGAGCTGTGTATTGTGAGGAATCTAGGCCAAATAAGCATTGGCTTACTATCTCAAGAGTAAGGGCCATCATCTCAGGGGCTAGATCAACTGACTCTTTATCTTTCCAGCCTGAGATGTGTTCTAGAACTAATCGATGCATGATGCCCACATAGGAATCTAGATTGCCGTGATGAAAAGGTGGCTGCATCAACCTGCGGTGAGCCATATGAATAGGCTCTTCATTGGTGAGCAAGCCTTCTCCTAAGACTTTTCGCATGCGCGCAAAGCCCACTCCTTTAACAAAGTTATGTTGCTGGGCAACTGTGACTTGATGGACCGCTTCTGCTGAAAAGACACCTATAAATAACTGTCGTGAGAGAAAAAATGAACAGTGGTTTCCATACTTTTTCTGCATGGAGGAGAGAAAAGATGGAGTGTCTTTAATGAAGGTGAGTGTGAGCCAATCAGAAAGAAGTGGGTTAGGACCAGGCAGATCCGCTTTCTTACTCCAGTTTTTGCGAGCAATGGGCGCTGGTATGGCTGGATAGTTTGAAGGTCGTGCAACCTTAAAGGCGCGAACTTCATCAAGGCTCATGAAGCAATCGTAATTGCCTGGGTGATCTTTTCAAGAGGCTAGTGATTTAAGGCTCGTGTATCTTCTACCTATGCGCCGGCTCCTTGCCTTAATCATCGCTTTTACTCTTTTTGGCTCCAGTAGCGCCTTTGCCCATCAACCCGTTGTTTTATTAAAGACAGACACAACTGCTGCCAAAGGACCACTTCTAGTAGATGGCACCATCTCTTTTGCAATCAGAGCATCATTTACTAAGTCGGGAGAGAAAAAGGGATTTCGCGCTCAACTACAAGAGGGCGATGCATTAAATATTCAGTACCTGATCCTGGATAAAAAGCCAGAGAGCGCACTAAAGATGACTCAGCTTCCAACACTTGTTGTTACTGGTCCTGGCGGCTTTAAGACAACAATGAAGCTCAATGAGCGCACTAAGTTCTTTGAGCCTTACTCTAAAACTACCTACCTATATCTAGGCAGATATAGCTCAGTTGCAAAAGCTGGTCTATATAGTTTTCTGGTTACAGCACGTGGCAAAGCATCAATTACTCTAGCTGTTGGGGATAAAGAGATCTTCGGTGAGGTTCTACGTGGTGCTGCGCCAACCCCAACGCCAACTCCAACGCCAACTCCAACGCCAACACCAACACCAACACCAACACCAACACCAACGCCAACTCCAACGCCAACTCCAACACCAACACCAACGCCAACGCGAACAGCTACTCCAACACCAACCCCAACAATCGCTGGTTACACATTGGCACAAGTCAAGGCAAATAACAGCGCAAAGAGTTGTTGGGCTGTTGTTGATGATTATGTCTATGACTTAACGAAGTGGATTAACTCTCACCCTGGTGGTGCTGGTGCCATTGTTTCTTTGTGTGGCACAGATGCAACTGCTGCCTTTAAAGCACAGCATCAAAATCAAGCTAAGCCTGCGGTGAGATTAGATTCTTATAAGCTAGGTCCGCTTAAGAAGTAGTTAGATAGTTCCTTTTTGCAATCCTTCTAAGACTTCTTGTGCTCTCTCTTTTAACTCAGGTAGATCACTCAGGCGTTTTAAACCAAATACTTGTTGACTCATACGATGGTTTTTAGCAAAGGCCTCTTTGTGACGATCTAGAAAGTCCCAGTAGAGAGTGGTGAAAGGACAAGCATCATCTCCCACGCGCAGCTTGGGGTTATAGGCACATCCTTTGCAGTAGTTAGACATGCGTGAGATGTATGCGCCCCCTGCCGCATAGGGCTTTGTCATCATCTGACCGCCATCTGCGTGGACTCCCATGCCAATAACGTTTGGAACCATGACCCATTCAGATGCATCGATAAATACTTCGCGCATCCAATTTAGAAATTCTTGCGGGTTAGTGCCAGTAATGAGAGCTAGATTTGAGAGCAACATTAAACGCGGGATGTGATGGACCCATGCTCGCTCGTTAATATCTGTAACTGTTTGCTTCATGCAGTTCATCGCAGTTTTACTTGGATCACTAAAGAGTGGCAGTAGTGGCCTGGTGGCCTTGAGTTGATTGTTATTGCGATAGTCAGGGCCTAAAAACCAATACATACCGTTGACGTATTCACGCCAACCAATGATCTGTCTTATAAAGCCTTCGGCAGATTCAATCGGTACTTTGCCGGTGTTAAATGCTTTTACTGCTGCGTGGATGACCTCTGTTGCATGAAGCAGGCCATTGTTTAAATACGGGGAGAGAAGTGAGTGGTGCAACGCCCAGTTATCAACTGTCATGGCATCTTCTAGTGGACCGAAATCGGCAAAGTGATTATCAATAAAGTTTTTTAACTGCGCCAGTGCGCCCTTGCGGGTGGTGGCCCAGGTGGTTGTGGGGCTATGGCCTAACTCTTTGGCAACTTGTGCATCTATCTCATCCCTCTTGTGTTCTAAGTATTTGGGTCCTTCGTACTTTTTAGGAGGGGGCAATCTATTTTCTTTATCAAAATTCCACGATCCACCAACAGGGTCCTTGCCCTCCATCAAGATGTTGAGGCGCGTGCGCTGCTTTCGATAGAAGTTCTCCATGAGATAGCTTTTTTGTTCTGAAGCCCATTGGTTAAACAGGGGACGCGGCGTTAAAAAGAAGTCATTGTCTATAAAACTTACTCCGTAGTTTTTTAGATCTTCGTAAGCTCTAAAAGAAGATGGCTCGGCGCAGACGATCGGCAGCTTTTTGTGCTTCTTACTTATTTCATCTAACCCATTAATAGTTGTTGGGGCTTTGATGTATTCAACAGTGAAACCATCATCTTCAAGGGATTGGGCAAAGTGGCGGGCAGATGAGATGAGAAAGAACAGGCGCTCTTTATGCCAGGAGCGCCCGGTTGTCATGCGCGCACTTTCTACAAAGGCGATGACATCTTGCTTTGGGTCGGCGGCTTTAAGAGCGCCGTAGTTGCGGTGCAGGTGATCAAAGGGGATATAGAGGATGCGCTTCATTTGTTCTCTCTACATCTATCACTGCAGTACTTCACTTCATCCCAGTTCTTAGCCCACTTCTTGCGCCATTCAAAGGGGAGGTGGCAGCGCTGGCAGGTTTTAGGTTCAAAACCATTCTTAATCTTTGCTATGCGCCCCATGGGGTTAATCGTAGGTGAGTGTTTTTTGATTGGCCATGCCAAATTCACTTAACGCCCTTAGGCTTTCTACCGTTGCCAGATTGGGCAGCCCGGGTAAGGGAGAGAACCAATGGATGAGAAGAACTTATTAGATTTATGGAATACCAAGCGTTCACAGATTATTAAGGCTCAGATGGCACCAAACTTGATGCTTATCGGCATCTTTGTTTTGGCAGCTTTTGGCAAATTTGATGGTGCAACTGATGGGGCCAAGTACTTAACAATTGGCGTGGCAGCAACAACTGGAATCTTGTCGATGATCACCCAATACGCAACGATTCGTGAAGCTGAAGCATTGATGATTGATCTTAATAGATTAGATAAGCCATCAGAGATTGCTAAGAAGGTTGCTCAATCACGTGGGTTGTTATCACTATCTGCCATCGCCATTGTTGGCCTAGGCATTGCAGTGTTCGCACTCGTGGTCTGGGCTGTTCTAGGCTAATCACATGGAGAAATTAGTAATTGTTGGCTTATTTGCCGTTGTTGTGGCTATTTTCTTAGTGGCCTACGAGAAGCCCGGCAAGGCAAAGAAGAAGATAACCGGGCGCGGAGGAGACTTCGAGTCCTAGTTAAAAGTTCACTTTAATTTTGAGTGATATTTGCCTTAAGAATTACTGCCCGTAACCTATGTGTCGCAGAGTATGTTCTGCATCTTCTTCATGGGTGTTTCATTCGAGGGATGAAGCGTTGTTGGAGTCAATTTAATTGCTCCAACAGCGCATCCTCAATTAACGCGGGGCTAAGGCCACAAAGATTAAGAAGATGATGATGGTGATGATAAAAACTGCAGCAGATTTGAGTTTTTCTCTCATGATGCCTTTGTAATAAGTAGTGGCGCTTCGAGTTCTTCATATTTTGCGATCCATGAATAGCCGCACTCTGAGCAGGTAGTCATGGGACCAAAATCTTCATTGATAACAATTTCCAACTCGATGGAACGACAGACGTAACAAGTTGGAAAATCTAATAGTTCAGACATGTGCAACTTCCCTTCTATCGATAGGCATTGGTGTGGGGAAGTAGCTATATCGTCAATGATGTTGGTTATGGGAAAGGGTTATGAAGTTGAACCCCAGGTGAACTCTGTAAGAACACGTAAAAGCCCCCTAGTTTCCTAGGAGGCCTTGTGTGCCTTAAGGGGGATTTACGCTGATTTGGCTTCTTGCTCTTTAGCGCTCTCGCGTTGGAGTTGTTCATCAAAGCGCTCTATAGCTCTGCGAGAGCGAGAAAAGTTCGCACGCTCCTCTAACTCTAGTTGACCGTAGTGGTCATTGTTGAGATGGCGATCAAGGCTTGAGTTAAGAAGAAACAATGAATGTGACAGATCCATGGGTGGATAGTGGCCCATGAAAGTAGCTGGGTTGGTAGTTGCAGGTGAATTGCAGGTGAGGGTTAGGTGAAGAGTTGTGGGTTGAGCAGAACTACTCTGAGTAACCGAGATTTCTGCTTTAATTAATGAAGTTGAGCCGGGATGCCTATCCCGACCCAACTGCCTTATACGAAATCAGTCTGCTAACTGATCAGGTTCGTCGGAGTTTCTCCGCCGATCCTTTCGCATCTCCCATACACGTAGTATGAGATTGGCTATTGCAACGACAAGCGCGGCAACATCATGTAGTGACATTCATTTGCACTTCCTTTCTCTATTCCCAACGCGTGTTGGGAAATCAACTAGTAACGCTGGCGGCGTGCTGGTTGATTAGAGATAAGGAATTCAGGCGGTGGAAAGGTAAGTCCTTTTTGATAGGTAAGGATTTATGGGCATTTCTTCTGTGGATATGCGAGAAGTAGATTGCCCAGGTAATCTTTAGACATGCTCGGTGGAATCAACAACGGCCTTTATATACAGGCCTTAAGTGGCTTTTTTGTCATGGCCATCTTTGCTCTGATTTTAAAGTGGGTATTTCCAACTAAGAAAGATCCTGTGGCAAAGGCCGAGCGCAAAGCGCTCAAGGCATCTCTTCGAGAGTTAAAGCGTAAATAGATGGGGCTAGTAATTGTTACTGGGGGATCTAGAGGCCTTGGCTTTGAATGCGCAAAAGAGCTTGCAGCCCTTGGTCATCAAATTGTTTTAGTTGCAAAAGATAAAGCGCGCTTAGAAGAGTCAGCCAAACACTTAGGTGCTGCCTATCGAGTGGTTGATTTAGAGGATCTAGAGGCTGCCAGAGATACTTTTAATGAGATTCTAGAATCCTTTGGCACACCAGAGATTGTGATTCTGGCCCATGGTGTGATGAGTGCCAAGATGTCTAAGACGCTAAAGACAGATAGCGCTGAGTGGCGACGAGTAATGGCGATTAATTTAGACTCTGTTTTTTGTGCACTCAATGTTTTAGCTGCTCCTATGGCAGAGGCACGTGCTGGTCGCGTAGTTATCTTCTCTGCTTGTTTGGGGCGTATGTCAGGACCTGGAAATGCTGGGGGATTAGCTCCCTATCGAGTGAGCAAAGCAGGAGTAAATGCATTAGTTAGAAACTTGGCACATGAGACTGGACTTGGCGCTAGAGGATTTTTAGTAGATGCAGTTTGTCCGAATCATTCCCGCACAGATATGGGTGGACCAGATGCACCGCTTTCTGCTGAGGAGGGCGCTCGCACAGCGATCTGGCTGGCAACGAGGGCCTTTGATGTGAACGGAACAAGTGAACAAGAAAAGCTCACCGGCGTACTGTGGGAAGAGATGAAAGTTGTGCCTTGGTAATGCGAATCAATAGAGCAATTACAACCATATTTATAGCCATCTTGGCCTTGTCTCTCTCTGCTTGTGCAAGCACTGGAACTAAAGGTTCTATGCATGATCACTCATCTCAAGCAGCAGGTGATTTAAGCAGCGATGACATCATGTTTTTACAGATGATGATTCCTCATCACCAACAGGCAATTGATATCTCAGATCTGGCACTCACAAAAAGCAGTGATTCTGAACTACTGGCTTTGGCTAAAAACATCCGTGATGAACAGGCCGCTGAGATAGTAAAGATGAAAGCCTGGCTAGATGCTGCTGGGGCTGATCTAGAGATGGGTCACAGCCACTCGCATTCAATGAGTGGAATGCTCAGTGATTCAGAGCTTGCAGCACTCGAGAAGGCAACAGGAAAGAGCTTTGAAGTGTTGTGGTTGAAGGGCATGACTGGCCACCACACAGGTGCCATTGATATGGCAGCCATGATTGAAAATGCCAAGAGCGCTGAAATCAAAAGCTTTGGTGAAGGCATAGTTGCCTCGCAGAGTGCGCAGAATAAGGCGATGGCTGCGATGATTAAAAGGATTGGTTAAGGCTGTTAACTAAGAATTAAGGAAGAAAAAGCCCCACAGACCTCTGTGGGGCTTTTTCATGTTGTAACCAAAGTGAGTTTGGGCGACACCGTAACAAGAGCAGGGTAATACCGATTTGGGTGTGTGTTCACCATTGAACTTGTCGGGGGAGTTGTTTAGATTTCACTCATGAGAAAAGCCCTGCGATTGCTTGCTTTGGTGCTCTCTCTTACATTGCTTTTCTCTGTTGCCCAAGCTGCCGTTAAGGCTGGATCTGCGTGTTCAAAGCTAGGTTCAACTTCTACAGTGTCTGGAAAGAAATACACCTGTATTAAAAGCGGCAAGAAGCTGGTGTGGAATAAGGGAGTAGTGGTTGTTAAGCCAACTCCTGCGGCTACCCCATCTGCAACACCAACGCCAACACCCACAGCTACTTCAACGCCGACTCCAACTCAAGTTAAGGAAGATGATTCCGTTGTAATTTCACGTGGCATTACTTACCGATACATCAATGGAACCTTAGAGCGCCAAGCTTATGCTTCAGGTAAGTTTTTTACTTCCGACTCCCGTAATTCCCAAGAGTTTGATCCAATTCGGGTGAAAGCCTATGAAGAAATAAGAGCAAAAATCACTAATGCCGCTCACCCTAATTTTGTCTTTAAGTGGGACGTTAAACCTGGCTTTCCTTCAGAAACCGCCAATTTCATTAAGGATTATTCTGAAGCAGCTGCAAGTTTTTGGGGCTGGGTCTTTAAGGAACAACTTACAGTTCCTGCACAGCTAGTTACAGAACTTGATTTGGAATGGCAAAAGACCCAAGAGTTAAAGTTCAGTGACACTGTAGACATCCTCAATATTTTTACAACTAGCGATTTTAAGCGCCAGAAGCATTGGGTGGGTGGTGGTGGTCATTATTGGCACAGAAGCACTAATGACCCAACCGTCTATTCACTTCTAAGTTTTCAAACTCCGAGCTACGCGTCTCCGAGCACTATGAAAGGGGATTGGGTGATGGTCGCTGCACACGAAGTAACCCACATAATTCAAGACTATTATCGCAAAGGAATTACCGAAACAAACCTTTCAACATATGACTTACGAGCGAATGGAACTTTCCAAGAGGGAAGCGCAACTCTATTTGGTTATGCAATCGGGTTGAATAATTTGGGATGGTACAGCGATGGCTTAGATGAATTTCTTTATAGTAATTTCAAGAACGATAAGTATTGGAAGCCAGTTAAAACAGTAGATGACGTAGTTCAAGTTCTAGTAGCAACTGAGGCACGCACCAACAATTCGACCCATCAATCGTCATATTCAGTGGGGGCGTTGCTCTATGAATGGGTTATAGCAAAATATGGTTTTGATTCTTACATAAGAATTCTTGAAAACTTACCGAAGAATGCAGATTATTCTGACACGATAAAGGCGGCTCTGGGCATTAGTAAGGCTGAGCTTTACCAAGGGGCAGCACCATATATTTTGGCAGCATTTAATCGTCTCAATCTCTAAGTCACATAAATTCTGCCTGTTCCCATTGAACTTGTTGGCTTAGTTGTTTAGGTTTAGCGACATGAACGATGACGCACTTGGACTCGATGAGGCCTACTCTGTTAAGACGCCTGAAGATAACAAGCGCCTATATGCAAAGTGGGCCGCTACGTATGACTCATCTTTTGTAGATGCCAAGCAGTATCGCTATCCCAAGGCTATTAGTGAGGTTTTTGATCAAGTTGTTACAGATGCCGTTACTCGGGTTCTAGATATTGGCACGGGCACAGGCCTTACTGGAATGTATTTATCAAGGCTGCGCCCTGCACTTGTTTTCGATGGCATGGATATCTCACCTGAGATGTTGGAGCAGGCAAAGTTAAAGCTGCGCACTGATAGCAGTGCTGTGTATAGGAAATTGTATGAAAGAGATTTAACAAGAACCGTGCCAAATGAGAACGCACCATATGAAGCGTTGATTAGTTCAGGAACATTTACCCATGGCCACCTAGGACCTGAGTGCTTGCGCAACCTATTGCCCTTACTTGCTAATGACGGCTGGTTAGTTGTGGGAGTAAATAATGAACACTTTGAGGCTAAAGGTTTTGCGGGGGAGTTGGAATCACTTGTTGCACTCGGTGCAATAGCAGAGCCTGAGATACTACGAATTGATGTCTATGAGCCGGGCAGTGTGCACTACGGGGATCAAGCAAGAGTCATTGTTACTCGCGCAATAAGTTAGGCAATAGAGCGAAGGACCGCTGTAACAACTCCTAAGATTTCGCAGTTATCGCCATTTATAGGCTCAAATGCATCATTTGCTGGCAGTAGCCAGATGTGGCCATCTTTTTTAGAGAAGGTCTTTACTGTGGCTTCGCCATCAATCATCGCTGCAACGATTTCACCTTTGTTGCAATCTTTTTGTGAACGGATCACTACATAGTCACCATCACAGATGGCTGCATCAATCATTGATTCGCCCACTACTTTGAGCATAAATAACTCACCTTTTCCAACAAAGGACTCAGGCAAAGGAAATACTTCTTCTACTTCTTGCTCAGCTGTTATTGGTCCACCTGCTGCAATGCGACCAACCAAAGGAATCATCCTTGTCTTATCGACAGGTGCGCCATTTACCTCAGGGGTTAGCTCTAGTGCGCGGCCCTTGCTCTCATCGCGGCGGATGAAGCCTTTTTGCTCCAAGATCTCGAGCTGATATTTCACTGAGGCTGTGGAGGTCAGTCCAACGGCTGCGCCGATCTCACGCATGGTGGGGGCATAGCCATGTTCGGCCATGGCTACCTCTATTACATTGAGGATCTCAGCCTGGCGGGTAGTCAGGCCCTGGGGGGTTTGTGTGCTCATGGCTACAGGGTGACATAGATTTGGGAAAAATTCAAACATATGTTCGAATTTGACTTGCTATTTGTCAGTGGTGGGGTGTTTAATTACCTTATTCGAACAGTTGTTCGAATACCTTCCCCAAGGAGAACGATCATGAGCACAGTGTCATTAGCTAGCAATAACGGTGTATTACAAGGCTTTTCTAGCCCTTTCACATCTTCGACCAATCCGTCCGGCGCATCTTTGACTCGTCGTGGTCGACTAGCTCGCACTCTGTTCGTGGCCTCCCTGACTGTGGTCCTAGTGGCAGGTTTTGCTGCCCAATCAGGTGCTGGCGATGAAGTAGTGGCAACAACGAGCTATGTCAGCGTGGTCGTGCCTGGGGGAGAAACCCTGTGGTCTGTGGCATCTGCCTATGCAAGCGGTGATGTTCAGGCGATGGTGGAGGCGATCCGTGAGGCTAATAACTTAAAGGGCTATGACGTTCAGGCAGGGCAGAAGCTGCGTATTCCTTCACAGGGCTAGCCCCGACACGCCCTACAGATATCTTTTTGCTACTCAACAGGCAAACCCTCGAGAAATGCTTTATAGTTCCCACTATATGTAGGGGTCGAAGGCAGTAAAACTTCCATAAGTAGTGTTTATAGGGTAGTTTTCCTCCTCCACTCAATACATCTAAAAGTTGGAATTTCTAGGATATCGAAGGGAGACACGCCGAGATGATTTGCCCGTTCTGCCGATTTGAAGATTCCCGTGTTGTGGACTCTCGTCCTATTGAAGATGGCACACAGATCCGTCGTCGACGTGAGTGCCCACAGTGCAGCCAAAGGTTTTCTACTCAAGAAGTCGCTTTGCTCAACATCATCAAGCGAAGCGGTGCCACTGAGCCATTTAGCCGTGAGAAGGTCCTTGTGGGCGTTCGCAAGGCCTGCCAGGGGCGTCCAGTAAATGAAGATGATCTAGTTTTGCTTGCCCAGCGCGTGGAAGAGACTCTACGTTCTACTGGTCAAGCAGAGATTGAAGCTCAAGAAGTTGGAATGGCCATCCTTGCGCCACTCCGAGAACTCGATGAGGTCGCTTACTTACGTTATGCCTCTGTGTACCGTAACTTTGCCTCCCTTGAAGATTTCGAAGGCGAAATCGCACTGCTGCGAGCTATGCCTTCTAGCCATTCTCCGGCGACATTGAAAGAAAGTAATTCCCCAATTACTGAGAAAAGCACTACAGCCGCACCACAAAGTAATAAAACATTAATTAATCAGAACAACTAAAGAAGACGGGGAACCACACATGTCAGAGACGGTCATCAACCGACCAGCGAAAATCAAGGCCCACAACACCGTAAAAGGTAAGGGTCTGACTATCGAGCGTATCTACACTAACGAAGGCGTACACCCATACGATGAAGTTAAATGGGAACGTCGCGATGTAGTACAGCAAAACTGGAGAACCGGTGAGACTGTTTTTGAACAACGCGGTGTTGAGTATCCAGACACATGGTCAGTGAACGCATCAACGATCGTTACAACAAAGTACTTCCGCGGCGCAGTTGGTGCTGAAAATCGCGAGTGGTCTTTGAAGCAAGTTATCGATCGCGTAGTTCTTACCTATACAAAGGCTGGAAAAGAGCACGGTTACTTTGCAACAGATAAAGATGCCGAAATCTTTGAACATGAATTGACATACATGTTGATGCATCAGGTTTTCTCATTTAACTCACCAGTGTGGTTTAACGTGGGAACAAATGAGCCACAGCAAGTAAGTGCATGCTTCATCCTCTCTGTTGATGACACTATGGACAGCATCCTTAACTGGTATCGCGAAGAAGGAATGATTTTCAAGGGCGGGTCAGGCGCGGGTCTTAACCTCTCTCGCATTCGCTCATCTAAAGAGCTTCTAAAGTCGGGCGGAACAGCCTCTGGTCCAGTCTCATTTATGCGTGGAGCAGATGCCTCTGCAGGAACAATCAAATCTGGCGGTGCTACACGCCGCGCAGCAAAGATGGTTGTTTTAGATGTTTCTCACCCAGATATCGAAGAGTTCATCGAGACTAAGGTCAAGGAAGAAGACAAGATTCGCGCACTTCGCGATGCTGGCTTTGATATGGACCTTGGCGGAAAAGACATTATTTCTGTTCAGTATCAAAACGCTAATAACTCAGTTCGTGTTTCAGATGAGTTCATGCGCGCAGTTGAAAAGGGCGAGTCATTTGGTTTGACTGCTCGTGCAACTGGTGAAGTGATCGACACTGTTGATGCTCGCACACTCTTTACCAAGATGGCCCAAGCTGCTTGGGCATGTGCTGATCCAGGAATTCAATATGACGACACCATCAATGATTGGCATACAAACCCAGAGACTGGCCGTATCAATGCATCTAACCCATGCTCTGAATACATGTCACTGGATAACTCATCTTGTAACTTGGCATCTTTAAACTTGATGAAGTTCCTAAAGTCCGATGGATCATTTGATGCAAAGACTTTTGGAAAAGCAGCAGAGATGATCATTACAGCAATGGATATCTCAATCTGTTTCGCAGATTTCCCAACTGAGGCAATCGGTGACACAACGAAGGCTTATCGCCAACTAGGTATTGGTTATGCAAACCTTGGAGCACTTCTAATGGCTTCAGGTCTTGCCTATGACTCAGAGGGTGGTCGCGCACTAGCTGGTGCCATCACATCATTGATGAGCGGTATTACATACAAGCGCTCAGCAGAGTTAGCTGGAATCGTTGGACCATATGCAGGCTTTGCACAAAATGCTAAGCCACATGCTCGCGTGATGCGCAAGCACGCTGCAGCATCATCTGCTGCAAAGTCAGAGACAACTCTTGATCGCGATGTGTGGACTGAGGCTAATAAGGCTTGGGATGCATGTCTTTCAACAGGAGATAAGAATGGGTGGCGCAACGCGCAGATCTCAGTTCTAGCTCCAACAGGAACAATTGGTTTGATGATGGATTGCGATACAACTGGTATCGAGCCTGACTTCTCATTGGTTAAGTTCAAGAAGCTCGTTGGTGGCGGTTCAATGCAGATCGTTAACCAGACAGTGCCACAGGCCCTTGTAAAGCTTGGATATGCCCAAGAGACAGTGGAAGCAATCGTTGAGTTCATCGCAGCTAACGGTCACGTCATTGATGCTCCAGGACTCAAGCTTGAGCACTACGAAGTATTTGACTGCGCCCTAGGCGCTCGCTCAATTGCTCCAATGGGCCACGTTCGCATGATGGCTGCATGCCAGCCATTCCTTTCAGGTGCTATCTCAAAGACAGTGAACTTGCCTGAAGATGCAACAGTTGAAGAAGTTGAAGATGTCTACTTCCAAGCATGGAAGATGGGCGTTAAGGCGCTGGCTGTTTATCGCGATAACTGCAAGGTGGGCCAGCCTCTCTCTGATGGAAAAGCTAAGAAGAAGGAAGCAGTTGTTGAAGAAGCAGCAGCTCCAGTTCGTAAGCGTCTACCAAAGGCACGTCCTGCAACAACAACATCATTTGCTGTTGGCGGGGCCGAGGGTTACATGACCGCTGGTGCATATGCCGATGGCGCGTTAGGTGAAGTCTTCTTAAAGCTTGGTAAGCAAGGATCAACTTTGGCCGGCGTCATGGATGCCTTCTCAATTGCAGTATCAATTGGTCTGCAATACGGAGTGCCTCTAGAGACATTCGTTGAGAAGTTTACGAACTTGCGCTTTGAGCCAGCAGGTATGACAGATGATGCAGATATTCGCATGGCACAGTCCATGATGGATTACATCTTCCGTCGCTTAGCACTGGATTACTTGCCATTTGAATCACGCGCTGCAATGGGTCTCTACACAGCAGCAGAGCGCGCAGCAGCCTTAGATAACGGCGGCGAGTATGCAGAGATTGCAAAGGAAACCGATACCCCAAAAGCAGTTGCGGCTGTGGCGGCTCCTGCGGTTGCAAGTAAGCCAGTTGTTGTAAAGATTGAAGCTGCGCCCCTAGCAGCAACAATCGGATCTTCATCTGATCTACTTGAATCAATGGGAATCAAATCTGATGCACCGCTGTGTATGACATGTGGTGTGAAGATGCGTATGTCAGGTGCTTGCTTTGTATGCGAAGGATGCGGAAACACATCTGGTTGCTCATAAGCAGTAGTTAATAAGTTTTAACCAACCCCGTTAAAAACCCCGTCAATCACTGCGATTGGCGGGGTTTTTTACGTGTATGCCAAGGCCTGATTAAGGGCTAGAATAAGCACGTTGTTTCCGGGGTCGATGTAATTTCGAACCGGCGGTTATAGTCCGCGACCCGATGCCAGCCAGGTATCGGTTGACTCAGTGAAATTCTGGGACCGACGGTTAAAGTCCGGATGAGAGGAAACCAACAAAGGGTAGGTTCTTGCCTACCTTCTTTGTGCATTTCTTTTTGCACCCACCCCGGTTACTCGTTTCTAGAGCCGGGGGTTTTTTTATGGAGCACACAGTTGCAATGCAACGTGCCATTGCCTTGGGCGAAAAAGGCTTAGGTAAAACCGCACCTAACCCCATTGTTGGCGCAGTCATTATTGATTCAACTGGAAATGTTGTCGGTGAAGGTTTTCATGATCGTGTGAACTCCTCAGATCATGCCGAAGTTGTTGCTATTAAGGCAGCCGGTGCAAAATCAAAAGGTGCAACCATTGTTGTTTCACTAGAGCCATGTAATCACACCGGTAGTACTGGAGCTTGTGTTCAGGCAATCATTGATGCAGGAATACAAACTGTTGTTTATGCAGTCAGTGATCCCAACCCAGTTGCTGCAGGTGGGGCACAAGCGTTAAAGGCTGCCGGAGTAAATGTTATTAGTGGAGTACTTGAAAAAGAGGCTGCATTTTCAAACCGTGCCTGGCTGATGAAGGTTAAAAAGAATCGTCCGTTTTTCACTTGGAAAGTAGCAGCAACTCTAGATGGCAAAGTTGCTGCAGCTGATGGCACATCAAAGTGGATTACTAATGAAACATCACGGGGCGATGTGCAAATACTGCGCCGCCAAGCAGATGCAATCCTGGTTGGGACCAATACGGTGATTACAGATAACCCACATTTGATTCCTCGGGGAGAGTTTGCAGGATATGCAGGCAACCCGATTCGCGTTATTTGTGGGGAGCAAGAACTTCCAAAAGATTCTGCTGTTTTTGATTCTGCAGCCCAGACTGTTGTTGTTAAGTCGAAAGATCTAGATGTTCTGGTAGAAAGTTTGAATGAATTAGGCGTTAATCACGTCTTTGTTGAAGCTGGGCCAACTCTGGCAAGTGCCATGCTCGATCACTGCTTGATGGATGAGCTGGTGATGTATCAGGCACCCACGCTACTTGGCACAGGAAAGCACTTCTTTGCCTTTGATTACCCAACAACTATTACCGACCAAATGCGGATGGACCACATCAGCACCCAGGTTCTAGATGGCGATGTTAAATCTGTTTATCGCATTAGGAATGGTGAGTGATGTTTACAGGACTCATTGGCGAACTTGGTTCAATCACTGCAATTGAAAAGGGCGAGAGCTCTGCTGTTTTCACAATTAATGCACCAAAACTAATTGGTGAGATTGCGGTGGGCGATTCTGTTGCAGTTAATGGCGTCTGCTTGACCGCCACAGCCATCTCTGGCACCACTTTCACAGCAGATGTCATGATTCAAACTCTTTCACTCACATCCCTTGGACAACTCTCTGTTGCAAGCACTGTCAACCTTGAACTAGCTGCGCAGTTAAATTCACGTTTGGGTGGCCACATGGTGCAGGGACATGTTGATGGTGTGGCAAAAGTTGTTGGGTTAACACCTGGAGATAAATGGGCCCAGTTTGATATTGCTGTTCCCTCCCACCTTTCAAAATACATTGTTAACCAGGGCTCTATCTGCCTTGATGGTGTTTCACTGACCGTGGGAGGCATTGATGATTCAAACAATGTTGTCACTGTGTGGTTGATTCCAGAGACTTTAGAGAATACAAATCTTTCAAGTAAAAACGCTGGAGATTTAGTCAATGTGGAAGTTGATGTGCTGGCCAAATATGTGGAGCGATTATTGGCTAAGGGGGATAAGTAATGAGTCAATTACAAAGCGCCCTAGATGCTTTTAAAAAGGGAGATCTCATCATTGTTACAGATGATGCTGATCGTGAAAATGAAGGTGATTTGTTTATCTTGGCTTCAAAGGCCACCGCTGAGAAAGTGGCCTTTATGGTGCGCCACACCACTGGAATTTTATGTGTTGCTATGACACAAGATCGCGCCCGTCATTTGCGTCTGCCGTTAATGGTGGAAGAAAACCAAGACTCTAAAAAGACTGCTTTCACCGTTAGCGTTGATTACAAAGTGGGTCTTACAACAGGAGTTAGTGCCACGGAGCGAGCAAACACTGCCCGTGCGCTAGCTGATAACAGCGCTGGGCACTCAGATTTCATCCGTCCAGGCCATGTCTTTCCACTGATTGCAGACAAAGGTGGCCTGCGTGCACGCAGAGGCCATACCGAGGCAGGTGTGGCGTTGGCTCAGATAGTAGGAGCTGAGCCTCTTACTCTTTTATCTGAGATCGTTAATGAAGATGGATCAATGGCACGTGGTCAAACCCTGGTCGACTTTGCCACACAGCATTCAATTCCTATGGTTTCAATCCAAGAGCTGGTTGATATTGCACCAGTTGTTGAAGAAGTGCGATCTGATTTTGAGTTTGTTTGGGCTAATCTGCCTTTGCACAGCGGGATGTGGAAGGTTGCAACATTTCCAGGTTTGAGGCAGCGAGAGCATGCCGTCATGGCCTTTGGTACAGCAAGCACCACACCATTGGTGCGCATCCATAGCGAGTGCTTTACAGGCGATGTCATGCATTCCATGCGCTGTGATTGCGGAGAACAACTAGAGCAATCCATTCAATTGATTCAAAAACACGGCTATGGCTACATTGTTTATCTGCGTGATCATGAGGGTCGCGGTATTGGATTAACTGAGAAAATTAACGCCTATCAACTACAAGATCAGGGCATGGACACTATTGAAGCTAACCTGCATCTAGGACATGAAATCGATGCAAGAGACTGGTCTGATGCCATTGCAATTATTCAGGCGCTGGCAATAACAAAGCTTGAACTGCTCACTAACAACCCTAAAAAGGTTGCAGCACTTGCTGGTGGCGGGGTTGCTGTTGTTCAGGTGCCGTTGGTAGTTGCCAGTAATGAATTTAATGAAAAGTACTTAGCAACAAAGGAAGAAAAACTAGGCCACATACGAGGAGGCAAATAAATGGCAGGACATGCACCAACTATCGCGCTTAAGCCACTTCCAGGGGCGAAAATAGCAATCATCTCTTCTTCATGGCATTTAGATATTTGTAATGACTTAATTGCAGGGGCAAAGCGCGCATTGGCAGAGGCTCAGGTTGGCACAGTTGAAGTCCAGTTCGTTCCAGGATCTTTTGAGATTCCACTTGCTGCCCAATATGCATTTGAAGCAGGCTTTGATGGCGTTGTTGCACTGGGCTTAGTTTTAAAGGGTGAAACTCCACATTTTGATTATGTCTGCCAAGGTGTGACACAAGGTGTCATTGATGTTTCTTTAAAGCACTCAAAGCCCATTGGTTATGGTGTTTTGATGTGTAATGATTTGGATCAAGCTATTGATCGTTGTGGTCGCA
>Ga0208485_1000094_pt1 | contig 28297 bp, 26 predicted proteins | sample LakMenEpi27Jul12_FD_150707 | JGI IMG/M metagenome (GOLD analysis project Ga0208485, IMG submission 150707) | Freshwater microbial communities from Lake Mendota, WI - 17JUL2012 deep hole epilimnion (SPAdes) | ecosystem: Environmental > Aquatic > Freshwater > Lentic | place: Lake Mendota, Madison... | reverse complement strand
CCCGCCTATTGTGGCTGGTCCAGAAATGCGAGCCGCAACCCGTCCTTGCTTATCTAAAACCACGGTTGTGGGAATTGCATTTGCGGGCAGCGTGTTGCGAAAGCCCAGCAGTAGTGAATCGTCAATGAAATTAGGGTACGGAACCGCTAATTGACGGGAAAAAACTTCGGCATTTGCCAAGTTATCCCGCGTCAGAATCCCCATGAACTGCACGTCTGTGTATTTCTTTGAGAGCGCGATAAATGCGGGAATCTCAGCTCGGCAAGGTGAACACCATGAGGCCCAGACATTTACAACAGCAATTTTCTTGTCGGTAAAATCAAACTTGGTTCCGTACAAAGTGTCGCCACTAAGTTTTGGTGCCAGCTGACGATCGGCAGGTGAAATAAAAGTTACCGCGCCGTTTCCGGATATGTAACTCTCTTGCGCAGTTGAGCTACCACCGTTTCCGCAACTAGTTAGAAGAAAAGCACTAACTGCTATAAGAATTAATCGGCGTGAATTACAGATCATTTTTTCGGTGGCAACAAGTGTTTCGCTGGTTCAGAATAAGAGAGACCTGAAATCAAACCTTCATCATCAAAATGAACGCTAGTAACGGACGCTAATGAACATTCGCGTTTGCGGGGATCATGAAGCAAGCGACGTTTTTCAATCGCGCTTCGCAAAATCCAAATTGGCAGTTGATGCGAAACACAGATTGCGTCTTTTCCGTTAGCTGCTTTATTGGCAGCAAATACAGCAGCTAACATTCGGGAAATCTGCTCTTCGTATGGTTCACCCCACGATGGTTTCCAAGGGTTATACAAATGACGCCATGCTGAGGGATGCTTAAGAACGCCGTCACCAATTCCAAATGGCTTACCTTCAAAAATATTTGCCGCTTCAATCAATCGGTCATCGGTTGTTATTGAAATATTGTGTGCGGCAGCAATCGGTGCCGCAGTCTCTTGCGCTCTCTGTAAGGGTGAAACATGAAGTGCGCCAAGATCAATTGCTTTAGACCATTCGCCTAACGTGCTCGCCATAGATTGACCACGCTCTGATAAGCGCCAACCTGGTTGTCGGCCGTAGAGAATTTTCAGCGGGTTCTCAACCTCACCATGGCGAATAACGTGGACAGTAGAAGTCATGCGCTAAGCATAAAGCGTCGGATTTACACTTCTCTCGCTAAGGTAGTGACATGGCACTCACCCAAAAGCGAGCGGCCTTTTTCGATGTAGATAACACCTTGATCCACGGATCATCGCTCTACTTTCTCGGAAGAGGCATGTACCAGCGCGGTTTCTTTACCAAAGCTGACATTTCGCGCTTCGTCTTAGCTAACCTGAGATTTCGCTTAACTGGTAAAGAAAATAAAGAAGAGATAATTAAATTTCAAAATGCCGCAACTGATTTTATTGGTGGGCATGATGTTGCTGAAATTGAAGCAATTGGTCAAGAGATTTATGATGAATTCGTATCGCCAGCGCTGTGGCAAGGCACCATTGATATTGCCGGTTCTCATTTAGCAAATGGTGAAGAAGTTTGGCTAGTAACTGCCGCGCCGGAAGACATGGCAATTCTGATCGCAAATCGTCTAGGTTTCACTGGCGCACTCGGAAGCAAAGCCACCATCAAAGACGGAAAATACACCGGAACTTTAGAGGGCAACTTATTACACGGTGCAGAAAAAGCCGTAGCGATAACGCAGTTGGCAAAAGAACGAAATTTTGACCTATCGCAGTGTTACTCATATTCAGATAGCCATAATGATCTGCCGTTACTTAGGGCAGTCGGAAAACCAAATGCAATTAACCCTGATGCAATTCTGCAGTTGCGAGCCATGAGTGAAGGTTGGCCAATTCATGAATTTCGTCGGGGCCGCAAATTCAGCCAAATCTTCGGGCCCCTAGTTAGCCGATTGGCAGCTGGCCTAACCTGGTTACGTCCTCGTAAATCTCGCTAAGCGAGAACTCAAATAGGCGGATCAACCTTCCTTCCACTAATGTAGGACGGTTATGGAAATTCGCTCATTTACTGACTATCTGCGCTCGCTTGACGATGCCGGTTTATCTGAGCTTTTCGCTGCTCGCCCTGATTTAGTTTCACCAGTACCGCCAGATTTAGCTTCCCTGGCAGTTCGCGCCTCGTCTTCACACAGCATTGCGCGCGCCGTTGATTCGCTAACTGAATTTGAATTTCAAATTCTCGAAGCTTGTGTGGCGCTAGATGAAGAATTCACGCTTAAAAACGTGGTCTCAATTACCCATAAAGATGCTGCTCTCGCAGTTGTGAGACTAATAACTTTTGGATTGCTCTACCCGACTGATAAAGGTTTGCGTTTGCCGACCTCGGTTAGCCAACTTCTAATTAACGAACCAGCCGGGCTCGGACCTGCTTCGCTGGCTAAATTAAAGTTAACCGAATTAAATGAAGCGCCAGAGGCTGCCAATCGCGTGCTTACTCAATTAGTTTGGGGACCACCTCGCGGAAGTGTTGGTGACATTAAGAATCCAGGTCCTGGAATTGCTTGGTTGCTAGATCGCAAGTTTTTAGTTCCGCTGGATCAACGAACTGTAATCATGCCGCGCGAAGTTGGAATTTTCTTACGTGGCGGAAAAGTTCATAAGAGTTATGAAAGTACCGCACCTGTTGTAACTGGCACCAAGCGCGTTGAAAAGTCCGTAAACATGGCAGCTGCTGCAAATGTGGCAACCGTGCTTGGTTGGGTCGAAGAGTTGCTTCACTTTTGGGCACAAGAACCCGCAGATGCGCTTCGCTCAGGTGGACTTGGCGTGCGTGACTTAAAACTAATTTCGGCACATATCGGAATCGATGAAAATTGTGCGGCGTTCATTGCTGAACTTGCTTATTTAGCTGGATTGCTAACAATCGATGCTGATGATCGCATCTTGCCAAGCAACAACTTTGATATATGGTTAACCCAAAGCGCTGAAACTCGTTGGAGTGCGCTTGCTGCAAATTGGTTAACGACTTCACGCGTTAGCGGATTAGTTGGTCGCGGTGAAGCAAAGAGCGTTGCAGCCCTTGGCCCTGAGCTCGATCGCGTAAATGCGGCAAGTACCCGTAAGTTAGTAATTAAGTTGCTCAATGAACAACCAAATTTAGCCCCCGATTTAGCGAGCTTTACTCGCACCATCAAATGGAAAGCGCCAAGTAAGCGTAATCCGGGCATTCAAGAAGAACTCATTGTCTGGACTCTTCGTGAGGCGGAGTGGCTTGGTTTCACTGGCCAAGGTGCATCAGCTAAATATGGTCGAGCGTTTATGGCCGGTGCCGATGAAATTGGCATCGATACTGACCTGCCTAAACCGGTTGACCATATTTTGATTCAAAGCGATAACACTGCAATTGCGCCAGGGCCACTAGAACACGACATTGCGCGCGATCTCTCTGCAGTTGCTGATATTGAAAGCCGAGGCGGCGCAACTGTCTACCGTTTTAGCGAAGCATCAATTCGCCGCGGACTTGATCACGGAAAAAGCGGCGAAGAAATTCGTACCTTCTTGGTTAAGACTTCAAAAACTCCAATGCCGCAACCGCTGGAATATTTAATTGCTGACGTTGCCAAAAAGCACGGAAAGTTACGCGTTGGCAACACGGCTAGCTTTATTCGATGCGAAGACACTTCGCTTATCGCGCAAATCATTAGTGACAAGCGCCTTGAAGTTCTCTCGCTTAGAAAAATTGCGCCAGAAGTTTTGATCTGTGATCTCGATGCCGCAGATGCCATGAATGTATTGCGCAATGCTGGTTACTTGCCGGCAGCTGAAGCAAGTAACGGTGCGTTGATTACCGGCCATCGTTCTCATCGTGCAAAAGCAAAACCAAAACCTCCACGAGTAATCGGCGAAATTGATACGCCAACTGAAACAACTCTGGCAGCTGCGGTTCGATCAATCAGAGCTGGTGAAAAATCCAGTCATAAACAGAGCAAGATTCGTGATTTCGCCGCAAGCGCTCTTGGGTCATTGCCGCGCACGACCGCAAATGAAACTATGGACCTTTTGGCGATCTATGTTGAAAAGCAACAAGCGCTCTCGATTGGATATGCCGATAACAATGGCGCTGTTTCGCATCGCATTGTCGACCCAATCAAGATCTCGGCCGGCGCCTTAGTAGCACGTGACCACGCCACTGGCGAGATGCAAAGCTTTAGAATCCCGCGTATTACGGGGGTCGCACCACTATGACCGACGCCCAAAGTCCCCAATACGGCAGACTTAACCCCATGTCCGACCTCATGCTTAAAGCTCTCGAGACTTTAGTTCGCTGTGAATCTCCCACCGAAGATCTCGCAGCGTGTCGCGAAGTTGTCGAAGTTGCCAGCGCGATCGCAACTGATGTTTTAGGCACTCCTGCGCAGATTCGCGAAATAGAAGGTCGCCCAGTTTTCTGGTGGGGCGATGCTAAGCCAGAAATAGTTTTGCTGGCACATCTAGATACCGTTTGGCCAAAGGGTTCATACCAACCACTCTTTGAAGTAAATGGCGATGTCATTCGCGGGCCCGGAACTTTTGATATGAAAGTTGGTTTTTTACAAGCTCTCTTTGCATTAAAGGGAATCGATGGATCAGTTGCCTTAATCGCGACAACTGATGAAGAAACTGGCAGTCACGCGTCGCGCAACTTGATTAAGGAACTTTCGCAAAGCGCCAAGGCGGTTTTAGTTCTTGAAGCATCACTCGACGGCAAAGTTAAAACTGGTCGTAAAGGAACTTCGATGTACCAAGTCAAAGTTCATGGTCGTGCTGCTCATGCTGGTCTCGAACCCGAGAAAGGCATTAACTCAACCTTTGAAATCTCACATTTAGTTTTACAACTAGCAGCACTCGAAAAGTCTGAACATGGCACAACAGTTGTGCCAACTATGTTAAGCGCCGGAACAACTACAAATTCAGTCCCAGATTTAGCTACTTTAGATATTGATGCTCGTTCATTTTCAACAGCTGAGTTGTTGCGGGTAGATGCCGCAATTAAAGCGCTGCAGCCAAATAATCCAGCTGCTCGCATTGAAGTTAGTGGCGGCTTAAATCGCCCACCACTAGAGCCTGCTGCTACCAAAGCACTCTATGAGCGAGCTGAAAAAGTTGCCGCGACAATCGGAATTCCAGCACTTGGTCACGCTTCCGTAGGCGGTGCTAGTGATGGCAACTTTGCGGCTGCAGCTGGCGCTCAAGTTCTTGATGGCTTAGGCGCAATTGGTGGTGGCGCGCATGCGCTCACTGAATGGGCCAGCGTTAGCGCAATGCACCAACGAACTGACTTCCTGCACGCCTTTATTAAGGACCTTTTAAATGACTGATGGCCCACTGATCGTCCAGAGCGATAAAACGCTGCTGTTAGATATCGATCACCCGGGTTCTGTTGAATGCCGACGAGCCATTGCTCCGTTTGCTGAACTAGAACGCTCCCCTGAACATATCCATACTTACCGACTTACAAATTTAGGTCTATGGAACGCACGCGCTGCAGGCCACGATGCTGAACAAGTAATTGATACTTTAATTAAGTTTTCTCGATACGCAGTTCCGCACGCCTTATTGGTAGATATCGCCGAAACTATGTCTCGCTATGGTCGCTTGCGACTAGAAGCTGATCCAGTTCATGGGCTAATTTTGATTACCAAAGACAGTGCAGTTCTCGAAGAAGTTATCCGAGCCAAGAAAATTGCGCCGCTACTTGGTGTTCGTATTGATAAAGAGACTGTGGCAGTTCATCCCAGCCAACGTGGCGCGATTAAACAATCACTGTTGCGCCTTGGTTGGCCAGCTGAAGATTTTGCGGGCTATGTCGATGGCCAAGCGCATGAAATTGCGTTAGTTCAGAAAGATTGGAAAATTCGCCCATACCAAGAACTTGCGGCTGAAGGTTTTTGGCATGGTGGTTCAGGAGTTGTTGTGCTTCCATGTGGAGCTGGAAAAACTATTGTTGGTGCCGCCGCAATGGCGCATGCCAAAGCCACAACCTTAATTTTGGTAACCAACACAGTTGCAGCGCGTCAGTGGCGCGATGAGTTGCTAAAGCGCACCACGCTAAATGAAGATGAAATCGGTGAATATTCAGGTGCCAAGAAAGAGATCAGACCAGTAACAATTGCGACCTACCAAGTTATGACCAAGAAGAAGAATGGTGTCTATGCGCACTTAGACCTCTTCGATACACATGACTGGGGTTTAATCATTTACGACGAAGTGCACTTGTTGCCCGCACCAATTTTCCGCTTTACCGCAGATATTCAGTCACGTCGCCGGTTGGGTTTAACTGCCACCTTGGTCCGCGAAGATGGCATGGAAGGCGAAGTATTTAGCTTAATTGGGCCGAAACGCTTCGATGTGCCCTGGAAAGAAATTGAAGCTCAAGGCTATATCGCACCGGCAGAATGCGTTGAAGTCCGCGTAAACCTAACCGAAGCTGAGCGCATGTTGTACGCAACTGCTGAGCCCGAAGAACGTTATCGCTACTGCTCAACTACAGCCACAAAACGTAAGGTGGTCGAAGCACTAGTTGAGCGCCATGCTGCAGATCAAGTCTTAGTAATCGGCCAATATATTTCGCAGCTGGATGAACTCTCAGAGGTTCTCGGAGTCCCGTTGATTAAGGGCGATACTCCCGTGAAAGAACGCGAACGTTTATTTGCGTTATTTCGTACCGGCGAGATTAAGTGTTTAGTGGTTTCAAAAGTTGCCAACTTCTCGATCGATTTACCAGATGCCACAATTGCGATTCAAGTTTCAGGTGCTTTTGGTTCTCGCCAAGAAGAGGCTCAACGGTTAGGTCGAATCTTGCGTCCTAAGTCAGATGGTCGTGGTGCAACTTTTTACTCGGTAGTTTCTCGCGACACCGTCGATCAAGACTTTGCCCAGAATCGCCAACGCTTCTTGGCTGAACAGGGTTACTCGTATCGAATTATTGATGCTGACGATGTTTTTCAAGGGAAGATCTAAAACGCTCTAGATCAACCCGGAAAATATCATGATGTTTTCCATCGATATGGATCACCGGAACTTCTTCACCATACTTGTTAGTTAACTCGGTCTCTCCATCAATATAAATCTTTTCAATCTCAAAATTTAATTCAGTTTTGACTGTTTCTAAGCTTTCAATCGCAACATCGCAAAGATGGCAGTTTTTTCTTGAGTAAACCGTTACTACTGTCACTTCTTCTTACTCCGGTTTTTGGTAATAGCCCGATCAAGCAGCTCTTGCGCAATCAGAGTTGCATCATTCTTGGCGCGATATGCATTCTTTTCAAGATCTTTCAGAACCGCTTCGGCAGTAGTTTTAGTAACAGTTGCAACCATAGGGCCATATTTCTTAGCAAACAGTGAATGTGCGATTTCGCCAATCGCTCGCGCTAAATCTTCGCGAGCTTCATCTAGTGTGGGTTCGGGTCGAGAATTTCCAACTGAATTCTGCCTTGATATTGCGGGTTCTTGACGCAGCCGATTTAGTACTTCAGAGTATTCTGAAAGTTCGTTTTCTCGGGAAATTTTAGGCTGGGCGGTCATTGGGCAATCATCTCACCCTGATAGCGTTGCGCAATATGTGGGGCAGATTCAGCACAAACAGAGCGAAAATAAGCATCGCTCTGCTTTCGGCTGCGCTAATTTCAACTTCTCTGATTGCCACATCTGCGCAAGCACAGGTGCGAGTTCGCCCGGCCACAGTTTGGGGCCACACATATGCCGGAACTTCAGCAGCAGGTGCTAACGCAACCACCACAAAAAGTTTACCTTCTGCAAATTTAGAGAAACTTTCAAAGTTTGCTATCACTTATAACGCTTTTCCAAATTGGGCACGTGCCGAAGTGCAGTCAGCGATTAATACTTGGGCGCTGAATTTTAAATCAACCGTTGATATCACGGTATCTGCCAGTTGGGGACGAAGTGCAAACAGTGACGTTCTTGGAAGCGCCAGGCCAGGAAGTTACTTCGCTGGATTCATCGGCGCACCAGATTCGACGCTTTGGTACCCATCAGCACTAGCTAATGCTCTTGCTGGTAAAGATTTAGATCGCGATAATCCAGAAATAATTATCCAAGTTAATTCGGCTGCGAATTGGAATCAACGTGGTGACGATAAACCTCGCACTACTGAATATGATCTCGAATCAGTAATTCTTCATGAAGTTGCTCACGGGTTAGGTTTCTTATCTACCGATGTGTACGACAAATTTTTTGGATTCGGCAGCCTTGATCAACCAACTCCATTTGATGCCTATATTCAAACTCCCGATGGTCGTCGACTAGCTGATATACCTACGCCATCTTTGGAGCTTGGAAAAATCTTAACCTCGCCACTCTATTGGATTGGCGAAAATGGTAAGCGCGTTAATGGTGGCGAAAAAATTAAGATGTATACGCCCGCAATTTATGAGCCTGGTTCATCGGTTAGTCATTTAGATGAAGCCACTTATTCGGGAAGTGGTATCAATGCGGTAATGACACCAAATCTTGATGCCGGCGAAGTTTTCCACCAGCCTGGCCCTCTTCTATTGGCCATGATGGAAGATATGCGCGTAAAACCACCAATTGGTCTAGCTGTCAGCGTTCCTGATGCACCTCGAAATGTTGAAGCGATAATTAGTAATCAAAGTGCGATCATCACTTTCGATCCGCCAGCTAATGCTCGCGCAGCTCAAGTAACTACTTACACAGTTAAGAACTTAAAAACTTCATTAACAGTTACTAGTACCAGTAGTCCAATAGTTATAACCGACCTTAGAAACGGCACTCCATATTCTTTCGCGGTCACTGCTCAAAACTCATTGGGTACCTCGGTTGAGGTTGTTACCAAATCAATAATTCCCCAAGCCGGTTGGAAAACTACCTCCGTTGATTTAACGCCAGATGGCCGCGACATAGCTGCTACAACTTTTAATGGAAAGCCAATAATTGTTTTTACAGATTCGGTTAGAGGAACGCTAAAGATTGCGATTTGGAATGGGCTGATCTGGAGAAAAACTACTGTTGATGGCGCTGGCGGAACCGCTGGTCGAACCAGAAATAAAATCGCTGGCCACATCTCGCTCTGCGCTTCAGGAACGGGCACAAGTCAAAAGCTTCATATCTTCTATCCCGACGCAGTAGATCGAGATCTAAGGTATGCCCAATATGATGGCAAGTCCTTTATCTTCGAAATCGTTGATGGAAATGGTCCCGCGATCCAAAGTTATGAAGTAGCCGAACGAGTGCGCACGGCAAGTGATGTAAGTATTTCAAATGCCTGTGCAATTACGCCTTCAGGGATATCAGTTTTCTACCGCGATGAAAGTCAGGGAATTTTACTTGGCGCAAATAAACGTGTAAATACCTCTAAGTGGGTTTATGAATTAATTGATGGCGATCGCAAAACGGATGACCGAACTACTGGCGACGTTGCGTTTCACTTAGCTGCGTACGTGGCCAAGTCGACTACGCACATTGTTTACGACTCGGTGTTAGTAATTAATCAAAAGCGTGAAATAACTTCAGGCGAAGTTAGATATGCCTCTCGAACCGGAATATCGCCAAATAGCTGGAGCTATAAAACTCTGGATCAAGCCGGAAACGAATTGCCGGTAGCTGGTTTTGATGTAGCGATTGGCAAGGAGAGCTCTGGCATCAGAATGGTTTGGATCGCAGCCAATTCAAGCTCGGCGCCAGCGCCAAACCAAATTAGAAGTACCTTTGTTGGAGATACTAAGAAAATAACTACAGCTAATACCGATGGTTTTGGTACGCCGGGTGCTTCCATAACTTTAGATAATGGTCAACTCATTTTCAACTGTGAATTGCGGCTGTGCTCGATGGATTTAACTAAAGCAAATAACCCAATTCGACTAGTAACGTCAACTCAAACGAAAGAACCAGGTCGTGGAGTTTTCGTAAATGTTAAAAAGAAAAGATTCCTGTTGGCGGCAATAGATCGCCGCATTGCTTTTATAGCTGCTTAATTACTTCAAGGCGAAGCTATAGATATTTTCTCCAGTGTAGAGATAGAGACCAATAGCCTTATTGAATCCCAGAGCAATCGGCTGTCCTGAGAACGTGTTGGTTGCCGTTACTTTTCCATTCTTATCAAAAGTAAGCAGCGTTCCAGATCCGCCATTTTCAAAGGCAGCATAGGATGTCGCGTTAACTCCACTTGTGACAATTGCGCTTGAGGTTGCTTTATATCTGACCGTCCAAGTTGGTTTCAAAGTTGTTCCAAACTTAGTAATTGTCGCGAGGGAGGAAGTTTTACTCTTCAAGTAACCCCCGAGCAAAAGTGAGGATGTGGCACTAGCCCAATTTCGGGTAGCTCCCTTTTCGCCACTTCTTACTGATTGCACAATTTTAGATTTGGTATCAGCTTTTACGATTATGCCATCACGGATACCAATGGCTTTGTTTTTTAAGAATAGCTCGGTGCTACTGCCAAGCAAAATGCTACTTCCATCACTATTGCGAACCACTTTATCTAATGTGGTAGTTGTTTTACCTACTCGTAACGGCTTGCCAAATTTTCCAGTTAAGTCCGAGGTCACAAATAGTGAACCAGCTGATTGCCAAGCTACAATTGAAATTCCAGACTTGGTTACGCTTATTGAAGTCGGTAGTACTGGTTGAGTAAGAGGTAACTGATATTTTCCAGCCCCTGCTCCGGCACTGCTAACTTTCCAGAGCGTTAAATTGTTTAGATCTGGGCGAACGGCACCCTCGTCGCCGATAATCACTCCCTGTGGATTAGCCGCCGTTGGCGAAGGAATAACAGCACTGGGCATTGCAATTGGCGCAGCAGAAGCGCCGGCTAGCCAGATATCTCCATTTACATCAAGCGCGCCAGTGGAAATTGTGAAGGCAGTTAAGTCGGAAAAACTATGCATCCACTTCTGCGAACCATCTTTATCAAGCGCAGTCACATAACCACCAGTTGGGGTATTTCCAAAGAGATAGATAGCAGTGTCACCAACTAACATTCCGGCAATATCTTGATCCATAGGAATAGTTTTGACGATAGCTAATGGAGTTACCGGAGCAGCCGAAAGTGGAGCTGCCGAAAGAACTAGTAATGCGCTGAGCGCTAAGGAAATTTTTCGAAACATTTAGGCCAATTCGATCGAACGATCTCGTGCTGCTTTCATTGACTTTGCTACTAGGGCAGATAGATCGCCATCACTAAATGACTTCAGGGCCGCCGCAGTTGTGCCATTAGGACTAGTTACATTTTCCCGAAGCTCAGTTGCGCTCTTGCCACTTTCGGCCAACAACTTAGCCGCTCCAACAATTGTTTGAATTGTTAGTTGTGTTGCTACTTCGGTACTTATGCCTAAATCCTTGGCCCCCGCAACCATTGCTTCAACAAAGGCAAAGAAATATGCCGGGCCAGAACCACTAGTTGCAGTGACTGCATCTTGTAGCTCTTCAGAAACTTCAACAACTTGGCCGGACTTGGCTAGAAACCCCGCAACAAATTTCTGCTGCTCTGGTGACACTCCTGCGCCAAGAGACATGGCAGCCATGCCTGCGCCAACCAGAGTGGCGGTATTTGGCATAACCCGAATAACAGAATTTGGTTTACCTAAATTGCTACTAATGAAATCTATCTTTTTGCCAGCAGCAAAACTAACTACTACTGCACCAGGGTTAATTGCGGCTCCCACTTCAGCCAAAACTGCTGCCATATCTTGCGGTTTAACCACTAAAAGAACCGCATCAGCATCTCGCACGCTATCTGAGATTTCGGCAATAGAGATTTTGTATCGACTAACTAATTCAGCCGCTCGTTCATCCCGCTTCTCACAAACCGCAATATTGGCAGGGGTTTCACCATAAGCAATCAGGCCAGCAATTAACGCTTCTCCCATGTTTCCGGCACCTATTACTGCGGTTTTCATCTCGTAATCGTACCTGTTCATGATGTGCACTTTTTGTTATTTACGCCTAGGCTAAACCTCTATGTCCGAAGTAAAAGCAGGTTTCGCGCGCGATTGGGTCGAGTTTATTGACCCAAATGATGACGAAGAGATCTTTAAGTGTGACCTAACTTGGCTAACTTCGCACTGGACATGTATTTATGGTGATGGTTGTAAAGGTGTATTTGCCGATCGTCCAAATGATGGCTGCTGCACTGAAGGTGCCATGTATTCCGATGCCGAAGATGAAGCTCGCACACAACGCGCTGCGGCGTTGTTAACTCGAGATATGTGGCAATATTTCGATGCCGCTCAACCAAATAAACCAGGCGGATTGCTACAAGTTTCCGAGACCGATGAAGATAACGAACGAAAGACTCGGTTAGTTGAAGAGTCTTGTATTTTCTTGAACCGCAAAGGTCACGAGGCTCCTGGCTACACCGGCTCTTTTGGCTGCGTGCTTCACCATTTAGCGCAAAAAGAGAATAAACATTTTGTTGATACCAAGCCCGATGTATGTTGGCAGTTGCCAATGCGTCGTTCTTTTGAATCACGCGAAGTAGGTGAGCGAACTTATTCAGTCACCGTGTTGGGTGAATATGAACGACTTGCTTGGGGCGATGGTGGTGAGGATTTTGATTGGTACTGCACAAGTAATTCTGATGCACACGTTGGAACTCAACCGGTTTATCTCTCGAATCGCGCAGAATTAGTAGCGCTTATGGGGCAACCTGCTTACGACATTCTGGCCAAACTCTGTGATGCTCGCGTTGAAGGTATTAGAGCAGCGCAAGCGCGTTCACTTCCACTATTTGTGATTCAACATCCGGCAACAGTTCAAGCGCAGAAAGAAAAAGGTCAGTCCTAGCAACTAGGGTTTAGTTATGGCCAAGGCAGAAAAAGACCCTTTTAAGTGCAGCGAATGCGGCTGGACTTCACAGAAATGGGTTGGCCGCTGTGGCGAATGTCAGGCTTGGGGCACGGTTGAAGAGATTGCCGCACCTAAAAAACTATCGCTGGTCGCTGGTCGGGTAACGCATTCGGCAACTCCAATCGGAGACGTTGATTTATCTGCCGCAAGTGCCAAACCAACTGGAGTCTCTGAGCTTGATCGCGTGCTAGGTGGAGGTTTAGTTCCAGGGGCAGCAATTTTATTAGCGGGCGAACCCGGCGTTGGAAAATCAACGTTGCTGCTCTCGGTCGCAGCGCAGACCGCCAAAAACAATATCCCTGCGCTCTACATCAGTGGCGAAGAATCAGCATCGCAAGTTCGCTTACGCGCCGAACGCATTAACGCAATTGATCCAAAATTATGGCTGGCATCTGAAACTGATCTAGGCGCTGTAATCACACATATCGATGAAGTAAAGCCACAACTTTTAATTATCGATTCAATTCAAACTATTGGCTCTAGTGCTGCCGATGGTGCTCCTGGTGGTGTTACACAAGTGCGCGAAGTTGCTGGCGCACTTATTAGAATTTGTAAAGATCGCGATATAACTTTGCTCTTAGTCGGTCATGTAACTAAAGATGGTTCTATCGCTGGCCCGCGCATGCTCGAACATATCGTTGATGTAGTTCTACAGTTCGAAGGCGAGCGTCATTCCAGATTACGTTTAATCCGGGCAATTAAAAATAGATTTGGTGCTAGCGATGAAGTTGGTTGTTTCGATCTAAGTGATACTGGTATTGAAAGTGTTTTAGACCCTACTGGCCTATTTACTTCGCGTCACGCCGAACCAGTTCCTGGCACATGTGTAACAGTTACGCTCGAAGGACGCCGGCCGCTGTTAGCTGAAATTCAAGCGCTAGTTTCGCAAGGTCGCGAAAATGACTTTGGCAATGCTCGTCGGGTAACAAGTGGACTTGATTCAGCTCGTACTTCTATGACGCTCGCAGTGCTTGAACTTCGGGCCAATGTGCGCATTGGTGGGCGCGATGTTTACGCTGCCACGGTAGGTGGCATGAAGATGTCCGAACCAGCAGCTGATTTAGCGTTAGCTCTTGCTGTGGCATCTGCCGCTAAAGCCCTTGCTTTACCTGCTGATTTAGTCGCTATCGGCGAAGTTGGGCTAGCGGGTGAGATCCGCAAAGTAAGTGGCGTATCTCGACGCCTAGCTGAGGCGCACCGGTTAGGTTTCAAGCGAGCCCTGGTGCCCGTCGGTTCCGAAGTAAAAATCCCCGGCATGGAAATCTTCGAAGTTTCTAGATTAGATCAAGCACTGCAGCGCGTAAAAATCGCTGAGTAATTAAATATTTTAGGTTTATTAAATATCTAGAGCTAGTTCGGCAGCTCGTTGCGCAATATCGCAATCAGAAATACTAACTCGTTCGCTAAAGAATGAGTGAAGCGCTTTTGCTAGAAATGAACCCTCTTGGCAAACTCCCCCGGCAACGACAATTCGAGGCGCATTATCAATCTGCATATCAAGCTGATGTACGAGCGCAATTAAATGTTGACTGGCTTCATAAATGATCCCTTGCGCGTCGGCATCTCCGGCATCAGCTAAGCGACCAACTGTTGCTGCCAACTTGGCAATTTCAGAGCGTTCATTTGAATATGCAAATTCTTTAATGCCCTCCCAATCGGTAGCACCAATCTGCTTTAAAATTACATCGCTAAGCGAATCTGGCTCAACTTCTTCGCCCGTATCTAAACCTGTCACTACCCAGCGAATTGATTCGCGGCCAATCCAGAAGGCGGCACCTTCATCTCCAAGTAAATATCCCCAACCACCAGCACGAATTGGGCCGGCTTCATCATCGATATACATGGCGATCGAACCGGTACCGGCGTAAAGCAAAATTCCTTCTCCTACTTCAAAGTTTGCGTAATACGCCAATTCAATATCGTGAACAACTCGCACTTTCGCATTTGGAAAGTAACTGTGAAAGATTTGGCCCAACGGGTCAGTGGCGCTGTCTTCTGAAGTAGCCCCAGTAATGCCCGCAAAAACACTTTTTATTTCAACGCCATTTACCGCGGCCGCGATCTGTGTCAATACTTCATTTACGCGAGCTTTCGAATCGGGACGAAAGATATGGCCATCCATTGGCGCACATTTGCCGGAATCAACAATCTGCGACCCATCATATAAAGCCCATTTAGTAGCAGTCGCACCAGCATCAATTCCTAAATAACTCATGGAAAAACCTTACTACTAATATTTTGCCATTCTTGACCTGACTAGATTCAACGCATAAGTTTGCTAAGTGATCATCTCTGCTGCCACTGTGCTTATCGATCAAGAGCTGCAGAAAGAGCTATGGCTAGAGATCGAAGATGGTGTTATTCGCTCGATTAATAGCGGTACATCGCCTGAATATGACCTGCGCTATGACGGAATATTGATCCCAGGTTTTGTAGATATCCATTGTCATGGCGGCGGCGGTAAATACTTCGGCAGTCTGACTGATTCCGAGATCGCCCAAGTAATTGCTACTCATCGGAGTGGTGGCACCGTAGCTGGACTAGCCAGTTTGGTTACTGAACCAATCCCAAATCTAATTTCACAGATCAATCGCTTGATCCCGTTTGCGCAGCGCAATGAAATTGCCGGTATTCACTTAGAAGGTCCATATCTCTCACATGCACGGTGCGGTGCTCATGACCCAAATCTATTACGCACGCCAACTGTTGCCGAAGTGGAAACTTTGCTTGATGCCGGTCAGGGTTTTATAAAAATGATCACCATCGCACCTGAACTCGATGGCGCGCTAGAAGTTATTGAGTACTTAGGAAAATGCGGTGTAATAGCAGCAATTGGTCACTCTCAATCAGATGCTATAACCGCGCAAATGGCAATTGACCGCGGGGCGAGCGTTGTAACACATTTCAATAATGCCATGCCAAAAGTTGTCGAGGGTCCAGGAACTATGAACTCTGCTGTATTAAACGAACTGCGGGTAAGCCTGGAATTAATTCTTGATGGTGAACATGTAGCCACAAGCATCGCGCGTGAAATATTTGAAGCTGCCCCAAATCGCATTGTGATGATTACTGATGCCATGTCCGCAGCCGGCTCGGCTGATGGCACCTACAAAATCGCAAATTTAGAAGTGAACGTTAAAGATGGTGTGGCTCGATTAGCCTCAAATGGCGCTTTAGCTGGCAGTACTTTAACTATGGCCAAAGCCTTTAGCCACGCATTAAATGAAATCGGAATAAGCATCACTGAAGCAGTTCACGCGGCCTCAACGCTGCCGGCGCTGATCTTAGGAAGATCTGATTTAGGCGAAATTGCAGTCGGCAAAAATGGTCACCTAAACCATTTAGCAAAAAACGGAGAGATCACACCAATAAAATGTTAATTCGCCCAGCCACTAAAGCCGACTTACCTGCGATCATGCAGTTAATTCATGATCTTGCCCTTTATGAAAAAGCACCAGAAGCAGTTGAAACTAATGAAGTCGAGATAGGTGCTGCTTTCTTCGCCGATGAGCCAAAGGTATTCTGCTCAATTGCTGACCTTGATGGGGAAGTAATCGGAATCGCTATTTGGTTCTTAAACTTCTCTACCTGGCAGGGCAAACATGGCATCTACCTTGAAGATCTATTTGTTAAACCTGAGCACCGCGGCCATGGCTATGGCTTAGCAATGCTTAAGCACTTAGCTGCCATCTGCAACGAGCGTGGTTACGGCCGTTTTCAATGGTGGGTACTTGATTGGAACTCGCCAGCGATTGAGTTCTATAAATCGCAAGGCGCAGTCGCCATGGATGAATGGACTGTTTACCGAGTTAGCGGAGATGCGTTGAAGCGCCTAGGTAGTTAAGCAGTAGGTGCTTGTGCTAAATCTTCTGGTGAATCTGGCGTAACCGCTTTTGGCGAACCAGTGAAAGTGAATTTCGCATCAGCGCCTTCGCCTTCGACATCTACCACAACGATTTCGCCAGCTTTTAATTCGCTAAACAAAATGCGCTCTGAGAGTGAATCTTCGATTTCGCGTTGAATTGTGCGACGTAATGGTCGTGCACCAAGAAGTGGGTCATAACCGCGAGCAGCAAGTAAGTCCTTGGCTGCTTGGGTTAGCTCGATACCCATATCTTTTACCTTTAGGCGTTCATCAAGGGAAGCAATCATGAGATCAACGATCTGAATAATTTCATCCTTATGTAGTTGATGGAATACCACGATGTCATCAATACGGTTTAGGAATTCAGGGCGGAAGTGCGACTTAAGTTCATCGCCAACCTTTGCTTTCATGCGCTCGTAATTTGAGAGGTCATCAGATGAGTTCGCAAATCCGAGACCGGCACCCTTAGAAATATCTTTGGTTCCTAGGTTGGTGGTCATAATGATTACGGTGTTCTTGAAATCAACTACGCGGCCTTGTGAGTCAGTTAGTCGACCATCTTCCAGAACCTGCAGAAGTGAGTTAAAAATATCTGGGTGAGCTTTTTCGATTTCATCGAAAAGTACCACTGAGAATGGGCGACGACGTACTTTCTCAGTTAGCTGGCCGCCTTCGTCGTAACCAACATATCCAGGAGGGGCGCCAAATAAGCGTGAAGCTGTGTGGCGCTCGGAATACTCAGACATATCAAGTTGAATCAGCGCATCGGCGTCACCAAACAAGAATGAAGCTAGCGTGCGTGAAAGTTCGGTCTTACCAACACCAGAAGGGCCGGCGAAAATAAAGGAACCACCTGGGCGCTTTGGATCTTTCAAGCCAGCGCGAGTACGACGAATTGCTTGTGAGAGCGCTTTAATCGCTTGATCTTGTCCGATCACGCGCTTATGTAGTTCATCTTCCATGCGCAACAAGCGAGCGGTTTCTTCTTCAGTTAACTTAAATACTGGAATACCAGTTGCGATCGACAGAACTTGAGCAATGAGTTCTTCATCAACTTCAGTTACTTTATCGAGATCAGTGGCTTTCCAATTCTTTTCAGCTTCAGATTTCTCAGTAGCGAGAGTCTTCTCTAGGTCGCGGAAGGATGCTGCCTTTTCAAAGTCTTGCCCATCAATTGCTGACTCTTTCTCTTTGCGAGCAGCGGCGATCTTGTCATCGAATTCACGAAGTTCGACGGGTGCGGTCATGCGCTTAATGCGCAAACGTGAACCAGCCTCATCAATTAGATCGATAGCTTTATCTGGTAAGAAGCGATCAGAAACATAGCGATCTGCCATATTCGCAGCAGCCGCTAGTGCGCCATCGGTAATCGAAACGCGGTGATGCGTTTCGTAGCGATCGCGCAGACCCTTAAGAATTTCAATGGTGTGTGCCACGGAAGGTTCTTTAACTTGAATTGGTTGGAAACGACGTTCCAGCGCGGCATCTTTTTCAAGGTGCTTGCGATATTCATCAAGCGTAGTTGCACCAATTGTCTGTAGCTCGCCACGAGCAAGCATTGGCTTTAAAATACTGGCCGCATCAATTGCGCCTTCAGCTGCGCCGGCGCCGACCAAAGTATGGATTTCATCGATAAAGAGAATGATGTCGCCGCGAGTTTTAATCTCTTTAAGAACTTTCTTCAGGCGCTCTTCAAAATCTCCGCGATAGCGAGAACCCGCAACTAATGCGCCTAAATCAAGTGAATAAAGTTGCTTATCTTTAAGGGTTTCAGGCACATCGTTCTTAACAATTGCTTGTGCTAAACCTTCGACCACAGCAGTTTTACCAACACCTGGCTCACCAATTAACACTGGATTGTTTTTAGTACGACGAGAAAGAACCTGCATCACGCGTTCGATTTCTAGTTCGCGACCAATAACTGGATCAAGTTTTCCTTCGCGGGCGGCTTGAGTTAAGTTACGACCGAATTGATCAAGTACTAACGAAGTCGAAGGAGTTCCTTCGGCTGGGCCATTAGCAGCAACGGCTTCTTTGCCTTGATAGCCAGAAAGTAATTGAATAACTTGTTGACGCACGCGATTTAGATCTGCGCCGAGTTTGACTAATACTTGAGCAGCTACGCCTTCGCCTTCGCGGATTAGGCCAAGCAAAATGTGTTCAGTACCGATGTAGTTGTGACCAAGCTGCAGCGCTTCGCGAAGTGAAAGTTCAAGAACTTTCTTTGCGCGTGGGGTAAATGGAATATGACCACTTGGTGCTTGCTGACCTTGGCCAATAATTTCTTCAACTTGTGCGCGCACGGCTTCGAGTGAAATGCCCATGCCTTCCATCGCTTTAGCGGCGACGCCTTCGCCTTCATGAATCAGTCCAAGCAGAATGTGCTCGGTGCCGATGTAGTTGTGATTGAGCATGCGTGCTTCTTCTTGGGCTAGAACAACAACCCGGCGGGCACGGTCGGTAAAACGCTCAAACATTGGCGGTACTCCTTTATTCGTTATCTCGCTAAGCCTAATGCCCGAGGGGGCCAGCTCGCGAGGTGGGTTTTACGCGGGAAAAAAGCACTAGATATGCCAGTTATAACCAGCTTGAACCCCAATTTATGCCCTGACTGGGCCGAAAATATGGATCGCTTAGAGGATTTTAAGCATGCGGGTATTGCCCAAAGTATTGGGTTTCACTGATTCCAGGTCAAGGAATTCAGCTACACCAGAGTCATAAGACTTAAGTAATTGAGCGTAGACCTCGGGTTCGACCGGGGTGCCTTGAATTTCCTCAAAACCATGACGGCCAAAGAATTTAGTTTCAAAAGTTAAGCAGAAAATTCGGGAAAGGCCTAGTTCGTGAGCACGCTCAATGATTCGTTCCAGAATTAGATTTCCAATACCGTTGCCGCGCAATTTTTCGGTAATTGCGACAGAACGTACTTCTGCTAAATCTTCCCAGAGCACGTGCAGAGCGCCACAACCAACTACTTGGCCATCTTCAACAGCCACCATAAATTCCTGCACGCTTTCGTAAAGAGTAACTGTCTCTTTTTGCAGCATGCGACCGCCCGAAGCAAAATCAACAATTAATTTATGAATTGCTTTAATGTCCGAGGTGCGAGCTGGGCGAACTTCGATCATTAATCTAGCTCCGGCTTAACCAATGGGAATAAAATTGTTTCGCGAATTCCGAGCCCAGTAAGTGCCATTAGTAACCGATCAACGCCCATACCCATTCCGCCCATTGGCGGCATTCCGAATTCCATTGCGCGCAAGAAATCTTCATCTACCTGCATCGCTTCGACATCACCTTTTGCGCCAAGACGAGCTTGCTCGACTAGACGATCACGTTGAATCACTGGGTCAATAAGTTCTGAATAACCAGTTGCTAATTCAAAACCTTCAACATAGAGATCCCACTTTTCGGCAACTCCAGGAATTTCGCGATGCGCGCGAACTAACGGCGATGTATCAACTGGGAAACCCATGACAAAAGTCGGTTCCATTAACTGATCTTTCGCAACATGTTCAAAAATTTCTTCGGCAAGTTTGCCAGCAATCCAAGCTGGATCGATTTTCATGCCCAACTTAGTTGCGATGCGCTTTAGATCTTCCATAGGCGTTAGCGCAGTTACGGTTTCGCCAGCACCTTCCGAAATCGCGTCATATAGCGATATCTCACGCCATTTTCCACTGAAATCAATTTGGCGACCATCTTGATGTGTCACCTTTAATGAGCCTGATACGGCCATCGCAGCGTTCTGAATAAGCGTCTGGGTTAGTTCGGCAATTGAACGCCAATCACCATAGGACTGGTAGCTTTCGATCATCGCAAATTCTGGCGAGTGAGATGAATCTGCGCCTTCATTGCGAAAGTTACGGTTGATTTCAAATACTCTTTCGATTCCACCTACAACACATCGCTTGAGGAAAAGTTCTGGTGCGATACGTAAGAAAAGATCCATATCGTAAGCATTGCTAAATGATTTAAATGGGCGAGCCGCTGCCCCACCATGTTGAACTTGCAGCATTGGCGTTTCAACTTCAATGAAATCTAATTCGTGAAATGTTTGACGTAACGAACGCATGACTGTTGGTCGCATTCGAGCGGTTACTCGTGCTTCAGGTCGCACAATCAAATCTACATAACGCATGCGAACTCGAGTTTCCTCAGAGAGCGGGTTATGTTCATTAGGTAACGGGCGTAAAGATTTTGAAGCCAGCTGCCATGAATTAGCCAAGATTGAAAGTTCGCCCCGTTTAGAGGTAATGATTTCGCCGGTAACGCTAACTATGTCACCTAGATCAACTTGAGATTTCCAGGCAGTGATTGAATCTTCGCCAACTTTGTCGAGTGAGAACATTGCTTGTATTTCAGTGCCATCACCTTCGCGCAAGATCGCAAAACATAATTTGCCAGTGTCGCGCTTGAAAATAATTCGGCCGGTCAAACTCTCAATATCACCAGTTGCAGTATCGGTCTCAAGTCCTTGATACTTAGTTCGAACCTCAACTAAAGTTTTCGTGCGAGCTACAGCAACTGGGTAAGGCTCGATGCCTTGAGCAATTAGCTCAGCCCGCTTCTCGCGCCTGATACGTAGTTGCTCGGGAAGGTCTTCACCGATATCTGGAGTCTGTTCGCTCATAAGAAGTGCAGTCTAACTGCTACTGATTGCGCTCGTGAATTAGACGCAAACCGATCAACGTTAGATCTGGTTCGTGTTCATCAATTGTCTCTGAAACGCCCAAAATTAAGGGTGCCAGGCCGCCGGTCGCAACGACAGTTGGCGTACCGCTGTAGTTTTGCGCAAGCTCTTCGGTGATGCGATTTACCAAACCATCTACTTGACCAGCGAAGCCAAAAATAGTTCCGGACTGCAGCGCCTCAACAGTATTTTTGCCGATGACTGATTTAGGCAGAACTAATTCAACTTTACGTAATTGGGCCGCTCTTGCAGCCAGCGCCTCAACTGAGATCTCTATGCCAGGGGCAAGTGCGCCGCCCAAAAATTCGCCGGTAGGTGAAACCACATCAAAATTTGTAGAGGTACCAAAATCAACCACGATTGCTGGCCCGCTGAACAGAGTGTGAGCTGCCAAGGTATTAACGATACGGTCAGCGCCGATTTCTTTTGGATTATCGACGAGCAGTGGAACTCCGGTTTTAATGCCAGGTTCAACAATGGTTGTTGGAACATCTTCAAAGTAATCAGCAATCATTCGACGGAGCTCGCGAAGTGTTGCCGGCACTGTGCTACAAATTGCTAATCCAGTTAATTCATAATCCGAAACCAGCGCTTCGTACTGCAGCCAAAGTTCGTCAGCTGTGTTACGAGGGTCAGTCTTAACTCGCCATGACTGAGTTAAATTCTCGCCTTCAAAAATTCCCAGTACTGTGTTGGTGTTACCCACATCTACCGTTAGCAACATAGTTATTTACTCCTTACGTCGAGGCCGATATCGAAATTCTTTGCGGAATGTGTAAGCGCACCTATTGCTAAGTAATCCACGCCAGTCTCGGCATAGGCTCGAGCCAGCTCTAAAGTAATGCCACCGGATGCTTCTAACTTTGTTTGACCAGCAACTAGCGAGACGGCAGCATGGCACTGCTCAGGCGACATATTGTCGAGTAAAACTAAATCAGGTTTTAGCGGAAGTACTTCGGCTAATTGTTCCAAAGTATCAACTTCAATTTCAATTGGCGCAGTCGGGAATTCGCTGCGAACCGCGCTAAATGCGGCTTTCACGCCACCTGCGGCGGCAATGTGATTATCTTTAATCAGGGCCGCATCAGATAGTGACATTCGATGATTTGTGCCACCGCCCATGCGCACAGCAAACTTTTCGAGTTCGCGCCAGCCTGGTGTGGTCTTGCGAGTGTCGCGCACTTCGCAATCAGTGCCTGCGATTGCTTTTACCCAATGGCTGGTTAACGTGGCGATTCCAGATAAGTGACCTAAGAAATTCAAGGCAGTTCGTTCAGCTAATAAAATTGCTCGGGCGTTTCCGGAAACTCTAATCAATACCTCGCCTGCATTGACAAAGGTGCCTTCTTGAACTAGAACTTCGATGCCGGCAACCCCAACTTCTGTCAAAACTGCTTTAGCCATTTCGATGCCGGCAACTACACCTGATTCACGTGCGACAAATTCTGCCTGCAGCTCAGCATTAGAACTTATGGTCGCAGTCGAAGTTACATCTACTCCCCCTGCTAGGTCTTCAGCAAGAGCAGCTTTAACTAAATCAAGATTGATCATTTAGCTATCACCTGCCCATATTCAGTTGCCCAATTACCTACTTCATCAATCTGCTGCACAATTCTTTTTTCCCAAGCAGTACTTTTTTCTGGAAAGTCTTCACGCCAATGTGAGCCACGAGTTTCTTGTCTAATCAAAGCTGCTCTCAGAATAGTCTGGGCAAGTTGAAATAGATTGGTGGTTTCCCAAGCATCAACTTGAGGTGAATCGCTATGCCGAACTTCTAGCCGAGACAAAGTGTTGCTGGTTTCGATAAGTGAGTCAGCTGAACGCAATACACCAGCACCACGACTCATCGCGGTTTGTAAATCTCGGCGAACCGCTGGATCTAACAAGAAAGATTGACTGGTATTTTCAACTGGTTCAGATTCGGCCGGCAAGTTAGCCGCGATATCTGCCGCAATTCGAGCACTGAAAACTAAGCCTTCCAGCAGTGAATTTGAAGCTAATCGGTTGGCGCCATGGACGCCAGAACAAGCCGTTTCACCGCAAGCATAAAGGCCGGCAATACTGCTGTGCCCATTTAGATCTACGCGCACGCCACCTGAGGCATAGTGTGATGCTGGCGCAACTGGAATTAAATCTTTACTTGGATCAATGCCGAGCGATAAACATGAAGCATTAATCGTTGGGAATCTATCGGCAAAACCAGTTAAGTGGCGGACATCGAGCCAGACATGGTCTTTGCCACTTTCTTTCATTTTGCGCATTATTGCAATTGCTACCACATCGCGAGGGGCTAACTCAGCCAACGGATGTAGGCCCTGCATAAATCGCATGCCATCGTCATCAACTAAATAAGCACCTTCGCCGCGAACCGCTTCGGAAATTAGCGGTTGTTGACCACGTGACTTTCCACCTAGCCAAAGTACAGTTGGGTGAAACTGAATAAATTCCACATCGGCAATTTTTGCGCCAGCTCGCAGAGCAAGTGCCACGCCATCGCCAGTAGAGACTGAGGGATTAGTTGTACTGGCAAATACTTGGCCCAGTCCGCCAGTGCCGAGCACAACTGCTTTACCAAGTGCCTGACCAACCCCATCGCGAGAGCCTGCGCCGATTACATGCAGCGTTACTCCGCAAACGCGACCAGTTTTATCTTTCAGCGCATCTAAAACTAAGGCATCTTCAACAACTTCAATTTGCGGATCATTACGAACGGCAGCTAAAAGCGCTCGAGAAACTTCAGCACCGGTTGCATCACCACCAGCGTGCAAAATACGATTACGTAAGTGGCCACCTTCGCGAGTTAGCGCAATTTCACCATCTGCTTCAGTATCGAATTTAGCGCCACGTTCAATTAATTTACGAACTGCTTCAGGGCCTTCGGTAACTAGTACCCGTACTGCTTCGACATCACAAAGTCCGGCGCCTGCCGTCAAAGTGTCTATTAAATGGGCTTCTGGTGAGTCGCCATCGCCCAGGGCCGCAGCAATTCCGCCTTGGGCCCACTTGGTAGAACCTTCATCAACTTTTGCTTTAGTAACTATCAAAACTGATAAACCGAAAGTGCGAAGTTGTAGCGCGGTAGTCATGCCAGCAATTCCAGAGCCAACCACGATTACATCGGCGCGCGAAGTCCAACCTGGCTTAGGAGCTAGTAGCTTCATGAGTTAGTTTCCACAACTGCATTATCTAGTAGACGAACTCCACTTATCCAACCAGCGATGATGGCCCGCTTCTTTTGAGTGGTTGCGCTGGCTGGGCTAAAAGTTTTCTCGTCAATAATCTCGGCATAGTCCAATTTGAAAGCAGGTTCGGTTGCCAAGATTTCTTTCATTCGAGCTGGTTCTTTTAGGGCTTTAGAAATTACTAGCGCTGCTGTTCGATCTGATTGTGTTAATCGAATATTTCGTGATGATAAAGCTAGGCCATCAAATTCACGAACTGTCGGTTCTGCCAATATTTCTACTTTTTTGAAATGGTTTTTGACAAGCCACAATTGTTGAAAATCTTTCTCACCAAAAACAGCCGCACTTGGCTGAACTATTTCGAATAAGCGATTAACTACAGTTAAGACACCTGCGAAGTGGCCTGGTCGCGAGGCGCCTTCATAAAGATCGCCTACTGGGCCAGCTGAGATTTGAACTGGTTGGCTAGGATAAATCTCTTCATAAGTTGGAAACCAAACTTGTGTGGCACCAGCCAAAGTTGCAATTTGAATATCGGTTTCCGGCGTACGTGGGTATTTTTCAATATCTTCAGCTTCAGTAAACTGCAGCGGATTAACAAAAATGCTTACGACTACCTCTTTATCCAATTCGCGAGCACGCTTAATCAGCGCTTGGTGCCCTTTGTGGAGGGCGCCCATTGTCGGAACTAGTACGGTCATCTTTTGGCTCCAGTCCTTTCAGGTACCGGGCGATGCGCTCTTATTCTAAATCAGTCTTTAGTAGATCCGAAATCCGCCCGTGTGTGAGCAAGACAGCTTCAGGCTCAATCTCAAACCAAGGAGCTAATACAAAGCGTCGTTCGTGAGCCCGCGGGTGTGGCAGCGTCAGCTTCTCATCATTTACCAATAACCCACCATATTGAATTAGGTCTAGATCAATTACCCGTGGCCCCCAATGTATTTCGCGGGTACGGCCCATGGCCGTTTCGATTCCATTTAACAGAGCCAACAAATCTTTAGCCGGCAGCTCTGACTCGACAATTGCTACGGCGTTTAAGTAATCAGGTTGCTCGGGCCCACCAACAGGTTTGGTTAGTGAGTAACTTGAAAAAGCAATCACGTCTGTTGCCTCACGCAATAAGCCAATCGCTAAATCTAAATTTGCTTTAACGTCGCCAATATTGGCACCTAATGAAATTACTGCCTTCATCGAGTACGAATGACCATCACATTGATATCGCTGGTAACAGCGTTAACTGGAGCACTTGGTTTGTGAACTGTAACTAGCGCAATTTCTACTAGACCAGCAGTTGCCAATATTTCATCGGCGATCACGCCAGCTAGCTTCTCGATCAATTTAAAGGGTGGTCCGGTTATGGCGGCAACAACTAAATCACAGATTGCGCCGTAGTCGACCGTGTCAGATAAATCATCACTTTTGGATGCTTTTTCAAGATCAAGAATTAACTCAACATCAACTAAAAATTCTTGGCCATTTTTAGTTTCCTCGGCGAATACTCCGTGATAACCGAAACCTTTAATACCATTTATTCGAATTGAATCATTCATTACAAGACCGCCTTGTTAGCTGCTACACCATGAACTCTAACTGCCCAGATGCCGCTTTGGCTAAGTTGCTTCGTTAGTTCAACAGTTGCCGCTTCACGAGCAGTTGGATCGTCTCCCCCTAAAAAGCGCTTGCGTGATGCCCCAACTAGAACTGGGTAACCGAGTTCCACAAATTGCGCTATTTCCTCAATTATTGCCCAACTATCAGCCGGCTCTTTAGCAAATCCGATACCTGGATCAATAATCAGATTCGACTTACTTATTCCTGCCGAAAGCGCTGCCTCAACTCTTAAATTTAATTCCGCAATCACTTCTGCAACCACATTTGTATAGACCGCCAGACTATTCATCTCTTTGGAATGACCTCGCCAATGCATAGCGATGTATGGGACTTTTAGTTCGGCAGCTGTATCTAACATCGCCGGGTCTGCTAACCCACCGCTTACATCATTGATGATTGAGGCACCAGCAATGACGGCAGCCCGAGCAGTTGATGCTCGCATTGTGTCGATACTTATTGGCTTGCCAACATCAGCTAATTTTGAAATTACATTTATGACTCTACGTTCCTCTTCTGTCGGTGAAACTCGTTCTGCGCCTGGCCGAGTAGATTCACCGCCCACATCAATAATGTCGGCACCTTCAGCGATAAGTTTTAAACCGTGATCAACCGCATCAGGATAAGTAAAGTGCTCACCGCCATCGGCAAAGGAATCTGGTGTTGCATTAAGAATTCCCATTACCAACATGGTTTATCTACCGAGCTGTAATGAGTGACATTGCTTCGGCGCGAGTAGCCGGATCACGTAATACGCCACGCACTGCGCTTGTAATTGTGCGAGCTTCGGACTTACGAACTCCGCGCATTGACATACATAGGTGTTCGCAATCAATAATCACAATTACTCCCATCGGCTTCAAAATATCCATCATCGCATCTGCGATTTGAGAAGTCATGCGCTCTTGCACTTGTGGTCGCTTGGCAAAAACATCAACCAAGCGAGCAATTTTTGATAACCCAGTGATTTTTCCATTTGGAATATAGCCAACGTGGGCAACTCCATGGAACGGAGTCAAGTGATGCTCGCACTGTGAAAACAGGTCAATATCTCTAATAATCACCAGTTCTTCGTGTCCAATATCAAAAGTTGTGGTCAATACATCTTCTGGTGATTGGTAAAGGCCAGCAAAGTTTTCGGCCATTGCGCGCGCTACTCGAGCAGGTGTTTCTCTTAAGCCATCGCGTTCTGGATTTTCACCTAGCGCAAGTAGAAGTTCGCGAACTGCAGCTTCAGCGCGTGGTGCGTCATATGGCTGCTTAGCTCGGCCATCGCCATCTTCAATCGAAATTGAATTTATCTCACTCACTAGATTTCTTTCTGGTGCGTGGTTTTTTGGCTTCGACTACTTCTTCGACCTTGGCTTTTGCTGAAACTTCAACCGGTGGAATATCAGAAGGGACGCGAGTAATTGATCCAGTCCAGGCTGGTCGCGCAGCCCAAGACTTAACTTTCTTAAAGATCTCGGCAATGTCATCTTTGTTAATTGTTTCGCGATCAAGTAACTCAAGAACCATGGCATCTAGAGTCTTGCGATTTGCCACCAAGATATCGAAGGCTTCTTGATGCGCATTCTCAATTAACTTACGAACTTCGGCATCAATAATTCCAGCAACTTTTTCAGAGTAATCACGTTCGTGACCGTAGCTGCGACCCATAAATGGTTCTGAGCCATCGCTACCTAGTTTGATTGCACCAATTGCTTCGGTCATTCCGTATTGAGTAACCATTGCTTTTGCGAGCGCAGTCGCTTTTTCAATGTCATTTGAGGCGCCAGTAGTTGGATCATGGAAGATAAGTTCTTCAGCTGCTCTACCACCGAGGGAATATGCCAGCTGATCTAGTAATTGATTACGAGTAGTTGAATATTTATCATCATCCGGCAAAACCATGGTGTAACCCAGTGCGCGGCCGCGAGGCATGATGGTGACTTTGTGAACTGGATCAGTGTGTGGCAAAGCGTGCGCCACAAGTGCATGGCCAGCTTCGTGATAAGCCGTTACTAAGCGCTCTGAGTCCGACATTAAGCGTGATTTACGCTGTGGGCCAGCCATTACGCGATCGATAGCTTCATCAAGTTCGCGATTGCCAATCTCGGTCTTTAGTTCACGAGCTGCAAGCAGTGCTGCCTCATTA
>Ga0208485_1000090_pt1 | contig 28580 bp, 39 predicted proteins | sample LakMenEpi27Jul12_FD_150707 | JGI IMG/M metagenome (GOLD analysis project Ga0208485, IMG submission 150707) | Freshwater microbial communities from Lake Mendota, WI - 17JUL2012 deep hole epilimnion (SPAdes) | ecosystem: Environmental > Aquatic > Freshwater > Lentic | place: Lake Mendota, Madison... | reverse complement strand
AATGCTGGTAAAGTAATTCCACAGTCTTGACACTGTTTCATATTAAGTCATCTAACCCAATATCAAAGGCAGCTGCTACATCATCATATAAATCCGGATCACTATCTTTAATGAGCTCTACAACTGGGTATAGAATATCATTAACTTGATTTAGAAGGATATACATGTCATGCTGTTTAAGCTTGTTAAGATTATCTTCAGTTAGAATCATAGATAAAGTCACTGCAGTACCCATAAAAGGTACAGTAGAGCTGATTTCAGCTTCTGCAATAAGATCTTCTAGTTGTTCTAACTGATTTAGATTGTTTAAATAACAGAATACAATTTGTCTGTTGTCAAGGCCGTGGAATTTTGTCATGATATTTGGTAGAAATTAACTGGTAATATACCAACATCTATTAACTTGTCTATGATATCTTTTTTATTGATACCCAAATCTTTAAATGATAGCGTACATACAAATTTAGGATCTGGTTCTGTATTTTCCCAAAAAGGATTTAAGAAAGGATGATCCTTAAAGAAATGTCCCAATAAACTATTACTAAATTTAATCATCATCTCTTGCTTCCAGGAGTTTAGAATAAACTGAGTTTTTCTGTGGGCTTTGATGACTCTTAGCTTTTTAGCTTCAGACATCTCTTTTAGTTCTTCTTCTGTATACATAGTGATGCCAAACATGGCTCTCTTGTATAAGAAGTTCTGGTTAGGGTTAAAGGGGTCTTTATCATAAACTTGATAAGACTTACCATTAAAGTTCTTTGTGTTTGCTTGATAGGTAGATAGCTTACCGCTATACATAACCCGATTTTCTTTTGTCATATGTGGTAATTTGGTTTGTTAATTAGATAAAATTTATAATAATGGGGCTGAGTTTCCCCAGCCCCTTATTACATTAGAAATCAAATGTTACGTCAGTAGAAGCTTCTTCAGTTACATTCTCTACAGAAAAGGCATCATCTTCTTCAGTCTGTGCCATAACTTTCTTAGCTTCTTTAACTACAGAAACAACTTCAGCTTCTTCACCGTTAAACATAGCTGCACGGATTTCATCAATGTTAGTATGAGCAATCAACTCATCTTCTTCATTCTTTGATTCAGTGTAATATGTTTTACGGTAGATAACTTGGTCTTCAAACTTACAAGATACACCTGTATCACCAGCAAATTTGATATCACGCTCAGGCTCTTCAGCATTAAATGCTTCTAAAGACTCTTTAATGATAATCTGACCAGGTAATTCATAACCATCAGTTAGTTTCATTTGTTTAGCCATCTCAGTTAACTCTTCAGTTACACCAGGAATAAATGCTGTACGTGCTTTCTTACGCATCCAACCTTTACTAAAAGAGAAGGTAGATTGCTCTACACGGATACTTGCATACTCAGGATTGTTAGTAGACACACGGACTACGTTGCCGAACTCATCAGCAACAACTTTAACTTTGTTCATAATATTTTTTAGGGTTTTTTAAATTGTTTAATGCATAAAAAAACCGGCTATTAACCGGCTTACATGTCTGGAAGTAAATCTTCCGGGAGTATATCAGCTTCAAACTCTGAAGGGTCTATCTCCTCTATCTCTAGTTCTTCAACTTCTAGGATTGTAATTGTTGTACTGCTAATAGATGCACCAAAGAACGGGTCTTCAACTACATCACCGGCATTAAGGCACATGAGGTATTGCAAGTCATCATCAGTGCAGTCAAGATACTGCTCTACAGATAACTCTATAACCTTACCATTCCTTAATTGGTACAACATCTCATTCAAATATATAGAGTAATTAAATTAATTAACTACTCTATATATAAGTTATTTCTATTATAAGGCTATTGCCAAGTAATTTTAATACCCTTTGGCAACATTTCAATATCAATAAGTAGAGCTCTACCCTCTTCTCCAATCACTAAACTCACGGGTTTGTCTGCTTTAATATTTTTAATTGTGTGAGAAACCGGCTTAATCAAGTCAGGTTTAGCAGTTACAGCTACAACATTATCAGGATACTCTACATTGGTAACAGTTTTTTCTGACTTTCTGTGCCAGAATCCTGGTGATTTAGCTTCTACAATATCCTTACACTTACGGACATAGCCTTTTTGTCCATGAGTTAAGTGTTTTTTAGGATGTTTCTTTACTTTGTGCATAGGTGTTGCAAAATTTACAACTACATGTTGTTCATACCCAGTAATAATCTGGACAGCTTCTAAGTCAAAGCCATACTTCTGCAGGTTTTGAATTCTTTTGGTTGCTTGTTTAACTTCTGTGTTATTCATGATAGATGATTTTTTATATATTTACAAGGTAGCCACATTAGAAAAAGGGCCAGGATTTCTCCCAGCCCTTATATACTAATTCTCTAATCAACTACCACATTGCGAGCTTATTTAGCGGCTCTAAGAGCACTCAGGTAGTTTGGGTCACTGGCGTAGACACCATCAATTTTACGTAGATACTTATTCTGTATATCAATGTAGCATCTTACATTGTCTCTGTAAGACTTATACTTTGCATATACACCATGTTTGCCATCTACATACTTACACTTATGGTAAGTTAATCCAAACATGTTCTTGGCTTTTACACCAACGTTACTCTTACCAATGCTAGATTCTATCTTAGCTTGGGCAACAGCAACAGCCGGTAATACACAGCCATACTTCACTAACTCAGCTGTTAAGCCAGAGTCAGTAAGTTTCATATCTTCCACAGTCTTTTCAATTGTAACAGTGTCTTTAACTACCGAGACAATCTCGGTACTTAGATCCATCATAGATGTAAACAATAATATTACATTCAGGGATAGAGAAACAATAAACAATTTCTTGTACGATTTAGTGTGAGTCACACTGAGATCATCATTAACTTTTAATATCATAGGATTTTAGATTAAAAATGGGGGTACCGTATAGACCCCCATTGTTTTCAACTTATAACTAATCTAAATACGAAACACTCTAGTTTATACGGAACCAGAGTACTTCATCATTGTAATTCTTTGACCGGTCTTAACCATAAGACCAATAATAGTGCCATTCTGTGACACTTTACCTATGATTTTACCTTCAATCACAGGTCTTGGGTTTGTAAACATTGTAGTTTTTGTCATAAAATAGGGTTTTAGTTGGGTAATATTTAACAATCATGTGTATGTAACGATCATAAAGTACATACTGTACTTCACAATCGTCACATTTCATAGTAACTAACATCTTCTGTTCTGATACTTTCATTACAAAGGCATTATCTACACCCTCTTCTTCTGCTAAACTAATAACAGCAGCTGTATCATCACAAGTTAACCGGTGACAGATTTCATCACTTTCAAATTTATGTACTTTAATCTTAATAGATTGAGAGTACAATGTATTAGAAAGGAAGAGGGTCAATATCAGTAGTTTCTTCATTGAATATTGATTGAGTTGCCGGCAACATACTATATCTTTTTGGAATTCTTTCATCCCTAACTTTTTCAGGAGTAGAGTTGTTCATACCAAACTTACATAGTCTGCAATTCAGAGATGTTAAGATAGCATCTACAGTATCTAGATCAAAAGACTTTATTCTTTTAAGTTCCTCTCTAAATTCTGTAAAGAATCCGCGCATACTTTCAAGGATAACAATAATGTCATCACCATAAAGAGCATCTACTGATTCATCAAATGATAAATTAAAGTAATTACTAAAGAATGAAATCTTAAAAGATACACAGTGTGCACTATCTTGATCCCAATCTACACTCTGTTTTTCATAAACGGGCTTTCGCTTAACAGATAGTCTACCATCTTTGAAATAGATAGGAGTCTGTATTTTAATAGAGAAGTCCTGAACAGGAATGTTTTTAGTCCATTTTGTAGGAGTTGTAGCAAACCAAACACTTAGTTTTTTCTTACTGTAATCATAGGACCAATGCCAGCTATCATAAATAACCAGCATAAGTTGTGTGTTATCATCATGAAAACACTGTACTTTTTTTGCTTTTTTAAATGTAAAAGAGTTCATTGTAGTAGTTTAATTAAAAAAGGGGTGCTCGTATACACCCCCGGTTACAAATATTAATATTTAAAAACACATTGGACTGTAGTATACGACCTACAGTCCTCCGATTCCGGCCACTAAATCATCCCACATCTGTTGTGTATAGCCAGAGATGATTAACTCTCTCTGATCTACACTAAGATAAGGAAATGCTGATTGCACATGTCCACCTTGCATATAGAAGTTTAAATCTATATGATTAACGGGACCAACCTCATGTTCACCACCCTTTATGTCTTTGACAAGAAGAATGATTTTACCTGGTTCTTCAGTTTTACGGTAAGAAAGTATCTGGCTCATGTTAATCTTCAATAAAACGGTCAAAGAATACCATAACAAAGAACATTGATACTAATAATGATACGGCAGCATACAGATAATTTACATTACCAGTAAACATAAGCAATACCATAGTACAAATTTGTGTGATTCCTAATGAAGTCATTATCAATGAGGACACTAGTTTAAAATTAAATTTTTTCATATGTGGTTTTTATTAATTAGTTACAAGATTATATATCTGCTAAAAGAAAAAGGAGGCCCAATAACCTCCTTTGACGTAATACAGATATGAAAAAGATTTTAACCACTCATTGGTTAGGGCCACTATTGGGTAGCCTTTGTAGTCAGGACAGGATTTGAACCTGTATCTTTCAAGCTGAGTAATCCTAGGCCACTCAAGTCTGTTATTGCGTCTACCATTCCGCCACCTGACTATAAAAAACCCTAGCAGTTTCTGTTGATCAGACAGGCTTACTAGGGGTTGTTACTGGTTATGTATTCCCAGTAACTCGATGACCATTGGGCAGATCTTACGGGATGCTGAATGGTACATTGCCTATGAATACTATTCACAGGGTTGATCTTAAAAAACAACTCCTTGCATGCTCACCATGCTTGTAGATTTTACTGGACATAGTTTACTGTCCACCTGTTATGTGGCCACATAGAGCAGGGTCCATCACAGTTCACTTTGGGTCATGTAACTCATTTGGGTAATTACTCCCAAGAGCCAAAGTATCTTTCAACGGTGCTAATCCGCCCTCTGTAAGGAATTGTTTTTTTGTACTACCAGTGGGAATCGAACCCACACTGTCATTACTGACAACAGGATTTTAAGTCCTGCGCGTCTACCTATTCCGCCATAGTAGCATAGTACAAATATACAACTCACCCGGTAATAGGGCAAGTTGTATATTGTAAGTCAATTACCGGTTAAAATTTTCAAATCCACCGGCCAAGCACTTGATATCATCAAGCTTGATAAATCTGTACTTATCAGATTCTTTAGGATTGTACTGCCATTTCTTACAAGTGATAACAACATCATCATTATTGATAGAGTGTATGGTATACATACCCATCTTTTCTTTAAGATGTATTCTATCACCAACTTTGTAAGTCACCGGCTGATGATCATTAACATACTTCATAATCTCATCAATAAGAGAGACTTGTTTAGTACTTAAATAATCTTTAACAGCCTTAAGAACAGGACCGTGTTTAGCATTAACTAAAACACTGTACTGTGGAGTCTCAAGGATATCATAATCTTCCGGCTTAATAGGACCATCAGGTTGTACAGTATACTTACCAATAGTAAGTAAAGAGATCTTTCTACCACCAACGGTAAAATCAAGTTGTTTGCCATAAGGGCAGTCAAGGGCAATTACTTTACCTTGAACAAGGTTAGGTAATACTTCGTAGTTTGATAAGTTAATTCTCATATTGTAATTCTTTAAGGAAAATAGTGATCAGTCTCTAATAGCATATCATAGGCATCATCTTCTGTTGCCGGATAACTATCATTAAATTCTTGTGCCATATCACCTTTAAGTTGAAAATTATCAACTTTCCGGGCTTTAGCAGCAAGAATACTTCTAAGAAGCATCTTAAAAGCATTACGGACATGAGTGTCAGACATATTATCTACGTCTAACACTCTACCGTCTTTAGTAGTCCAAGTAAGTTTATCCTTCATAGGTCTCACTTTCTAATGCGTTAAGTTCACTCTCATTTTTAGCATCCTCAAGGGCCATAATGTAGCACCCGATATCAGCTAATATTTTAGCTTCATCTTCGGTTTTACCACAACGGGTAGTAAGGATTTGAATAGTGTGGTAATAACCAACACCTTCAACTAAGTACTTAATAGAAGACTTAGTTTCATCATTCATTTGTTTAAATAACAACTTGTGAATTTCAGTAGGTTCAAATGTTTGTATCATATCTGTTTAGTTTAAGTTTAATAATAAAAAAGCACAAGCCATCCTTATGAAGTTATCTCTAGATATACTACTCTTGTGCTAAACCAGTAGTGTGGTTTAAGGCCTTTCACCTATTAGTAGCCAGTAGTTGACTATACTGCATTGTTTCATCAGCACTTATGCTATGCTTTTGTACTGTTCGGTATAATACCAAAGAGTACAGTTTACTTCCATCTGCACTCAGTTGTAATAAGAGGCTTTACTAAGAGCAAACATGCCTACTTAGTTACGTTATTACAACTGCTCACCCTTTGGAAGTGAGTTATGGTGCATTAAAGTAAGCAGTTTAAACACATGCTTAGGTGTTAGGATTACTCAGTGCCGTAATCAGGCTCAAGATCATAGATCCAAGAAGATTCCCGGTCATTATAATCCTTAGCTTCACGCCATACATTATCAGAGAGCAAGACTTTATTCATAGCCTTGTCATGCTTAATAACAGGTGCTTTAATAGTGGCATAACTTTCCGGATCCTTAAACATGAAACCTTCAGGTGCCACAGGAAACAAAGAAGAGTCTTTGTATACCCTAATAAAGATATGATCCATGTCTGGAATCATATTCTTAGTAAGCTTGTGAGCATAGATGAACAGTTCAGGGTTTTGTGCAAGTACTACTTGCTCAAGAGTGGTGTAAAATGTGTTTTCCATACCTACTATAATAGTAACGCTCTGTACCTAAATGGCTGTTTATACTCCCACAGAGGAGTGTTAATCAATATGTTAGCCATATAATGGCCCTATCTTCCCCATCTAACCCCACTTCTTACCACTTTGTCCCACATGATGTTTTGGTGTGAAGTGTTTTAGTCACACTCACACACACCCTTACACATGTCTACTGTATTATACAGTTTGTCATGAAAAAGTTAAACATTATGACAATTGTCTCAGGATTTACGGGGTTTATAGTTTTAAAAGTTAAACAAAACTATATTTCCTCCGTTAGTAGAAGTATTAATGTAGTACGAAGGGCTACTTAAAAGAAAAAAAAGAGATAGGTTTTACCCTATCTCTTTAATGGTGGAACTATTCACCTGACTCGTCAGTGAATGGTGTTTCACCTTCAGCAACAGGTTCTTTCTGTGGTTGTACCTTTGGTACAACTACTGAAGATTCTGTCTGCTGTGGCGCGTTGGCAGGCTGTGGTGCAGTTGAGTCAACGGTAATGTCAAGTCCCAGACTTGATGCTAATTGCCGTGCAGTCAACTGTGCAAAAGCCTGAGCCAAGAGACCTGTGCCCAAAGATTCTGTCGCAGACTGAATTTTTGCAACAGTGTCAAACTTGGCGTACACACGGCTTCCATCATAGTTCCACTCAAGTGTAACTGATGATGGGATGAAAGCGTCTGTGGTTTTCCACAACGGCTTTCCCGTGTCTTCATCGTGCTGAAGGTAATCACCCTGTGATTCTTCATACTGTTGAAGTTCTTCATCAGTTGAAGCGGAAACAAGGTAAACTCTCACGAGTTTGCCTTTTTGGAGGCCTTTGGTAGCACGATAAGTGCGTGCAAATTTTGCTTTAATGCTCATAATTGTAAATTATTAGTGTTATGTGAAATTTTCACTAAACAAAGAGTAATAAAAGAGTAGCCCCTTTGTAAAACATAAGGAACCACCCGAAGGGGGGATTCCGGATGTGTGTGCACACATCATTATTCTTGGGGGAAAGAATAAGATGTGCAACACTGTTCCTTATGTTTGTTTTAGTGTAGTAATAGAACAATGGTTCTATTGGTAGAGTAAAATAAATATAATATGCATATGCAATTGCATATTAAACAAAGAGTAAAATAAGAGTAGCCCTACTAGGCCTGTGCTGGGGGTAGCCACACTTTTGGTGGCAGCCGGGGTGTAAGTGGTGTAGCATCACCCACACCCCCATACATAAAACAATCTCCATATACGTGGTGGGGGGTATTAGAGTGAACCCCATGTACGGGGGATACTTGTTGATAAAATGTTAGTGGGGGTAAATATATAAAGTGTAATCTTGTATATCATGGAGAATGAAGAAGTTAAGGATGATGGTAAACCAGGCACTAGTTGTATTAGGTGTGGTAAACCCATGGACCCTAGAGATCCCTGTGATTGCAATGAGTTAGTATTTATATATTGGGAAATTTAATAATTATGGAAGAAAATAAAGAGCTTACACCTGAAGAGGTAAAAGAGCGCAAAGACAAGTTGGTTCAGTACTATACTGAACAAGTAGAGTTTTTAACTGTACAGTTAAAGTATGAAACGTTAATCACTGACATTGAGGAACAGAGAGCTAAGCGCTTACAGTTTCAGGTGATGGTGGCTAACATGTTAGCTGAAGAACCTGAAGAGGAGGAAGCTGAACAACCCAGAACACTTAAAAGGTCATGATTGTAAATCAAGTTAGTAAGAAGGTTAAGATGAGTAAGGGGGATATTGTAAAGTATCAGCTTCTTACACATTGTTATTTAGAGAGGATTACTGTTAGTAATGCTGATTTGGATTGTCTTACTATGCTTGCATTTAACGGGGAGATTGAGCTTACCGAGTTTTGTAATTATGCATCAGATGAGGGGATATTTAAAACCCCTCAGTCTGTGCGTAATGCGGTTATTAAGTTTGAGCGTAAGGGGATGATTGAGAAGAATGGTAAGGGTAGGAAGATGATTAGGTTAGCAACTTTTCTTAATGTGCAAGCAAAGGGTAATGTTTTATTAGATTATAAATTTGTAAGTCTTGAATCCGAAGAAGTATAAGGACATTTTAAAGGAGACAGCTGTAGAGTTAGACATGGAACAAAAGGTTATTAAAGCAGTGACGGACTTTTACTGGGATAAAGCTAGGAAGTCTCTCTCTTCTTTAGAGGATCCCCATGTACTTATAGATGGTCTTGGTACGTTTAATATTAAGTGGGATATTCTCCAGACTAATATTCGGAGGTATTCTGAGTATTTAGAAAACCGGGAGAATTTAATTTTTTCTAGGTATCACGTGTACAAGGGTACAGTGGATAAGCTAGAGAAGATGCAAAATTTAGAGATTAAAATGAAAGAAGAGTATGAGAAAAAGAAAGATCATAGAAAAAATAAAAAACAACAAACTGACGACTCTGTGGAATAACAAAGAACTTATTCTTGAGGGAATTAAGAATTATTTGTTTACTACAGATACTATTGAGCAGATTGCTCTTGAGCGTAACACTATTTGTTTAGCTTGTCCTAATGTAGATCTTAGTGGTGTTAATTGTTTAGCACCTGGTACACAACCATGTTGTTCTGAGTGTGGGTGTTCTTTAAAGTTTAAGACACGGAGTTTATCTTCTGAGTGTCCATTAAAGAAATGGCCAGCTTTACTTACTGAAGAACAAGAGAATGATTTATTATCTAAACTATGAGTGTAATATTTAAATCCCAGAATCATAAATATGAGTCAGTAGATACTGACGGTATAGAATGGACATCAGTGACCTCGTTTATATCTAAGTATAAGAAGCCATTTGATGCTCAAACTGTAGCAGAGAAGTCAGCTAAGTCTAAGAAGTCTAAGTGGTACGGTATGACTGTAGAGGATATTTTACAGGCTTGGTCTAATGAATCTAACAGAGCTATTGATCAGGGTAACTGGTATCACAATCAGCGTGAAGCAGACTTACTCCAGTTAAATACTATTGAAAGACATGGTTGTATTCTACCTATTATTAGGCCCCTAGTTACTGATGATATAAAGTATGCTCCAGCACAGAAGCTAGTAGAGGGTATGTATCCGGAGCATTTTGTTTACTTGAAGTCTGCTGGTATATGTGGTCAATCAGATCTTGTAGAGGTGGCAAAAGGTTATGTAAACATCACAGATTATAAGACGAATAAAGAGATTAAGAAAGAATCCTATGTAAATTGGGAGGGTGTTAGTCAGAAGATGCTAACACCCGTTAGTCATTTAGATGACTGTAATTTCTGGCATTATGCACTACAGTTGTCTACATATATGTATATTATATTGAAGCACAACCCAAAACTAAAACCGGGAAAACTAACAATTCACCACGTTTTGTTTTATACAGAGGGTACAGATAAGTTTGGTAACCCTATTACTAAGCTTGATAATCAAGGGGAACCCTTAGTTAAAAAGATTGTTCCTTATGATCTACCCTACCTTAAGACAGAGGTGATAAACCTAATTAAACATAAACAAGATGCTAATTAAACTATTTGATATAGTTAATAATAAAGTAGTGCCTACAGAGCACTGTTATACAATCTCCTCTCTTAATGATATAATGACGGAATATCCAGAGGATTATTTAAAAGTATATACTTACCTGTTTTATATGACTTGTCCTAACCCAGATCTTAATCCTTTCTTCAATGTTCCTGAACATGAGAAGGAAGAGATTATAATGTCTGAGATTGATATGGATGTTTCTACTGAGGATGAATTTATTATCCGGGGTATGAATACATGTAAGAAGTTATACGAGACTCCTACGTATAGAACGTATGTAGGAATTAAGTCTATGCTGGATAGATTAGCCCATTACATGGAGACTACGGAAATACAGCATGGTAGAGATGGTAATATTACAGCTTTAGTGAATGCTGCTGCTAAGTTTGAGCAGATTAGACAGTCATTTAAGGGAGCGTATAAAGATTTAGCTGAAGAACAGCAAAGTCAAGTAAGAGGAAATATAGGATTAGCTTATGATCAATGATATAGAACACAGCTTGTACGACTGGTTGTTTAATTACAACACGTACACAAAAAAATGGAATGCTTTTCATCGTGATGATAAAGAAGCATATTTTGGTAATGGTAAAGAATGTAAGTCAAAGATTGCATCTAAGACAATTGATACATTACTTTATATGATTATTACTACAAATGGTAAACCTGAAAACTTTGAAAGCATTGTAGACGTTGTAGAAGATGAATAGTATTATTGAAATTCCTACTTGGGATAATGGTGTTTGGACAACTACAGAATTTTCTTCTAAAGAAGAATGGAGGAGTTATTTACTTACACTATTTAAGGAACCAGGGCAGTATAATTTTAATGAGACTAGTCTATTGTTTAATAAAGAGGCAACTACTTTTAATAAGTTAGGCTTCTATACAGTAGCGCCTTTTAAATCTAAGGATTACATATATTACTGGGATGACCAGAAAAAGAAATGCAGGAATGGTGTACTGTATAAGGATCAAACAAATGTTTGGTACTTAAGCAGAGATTATTACATGTGGTTAAACTTCTTACCTATTTATGATAAAGAGGAGAAGAAGTTTGGATTTGCTAAAGTCCGGGATGCTCAGTACCACATGGCTCTGTACGAGATCTTGGCTGAACTATATTATAAGCACGTAGCTATTCTTAAGAAACGTCAGATTGCATCTTCATACTTTCATGCTGGTAAACTAATCAACTCATTATGGTTTGAAGAGGGTGTTACTCTTAAGATAGGAGCTTCCCTTAAAGACTATATAAATGATAAGGGTACATGGAAGTTCTTAGATGAGTATGCATCGTTCCTGAATGAACATACAGCCTGGTACAGACCAATGAATCCGGATAAAGTAATGCTATGGCAGCAAAAGATTGAGGTAAGAAAAGGGAATAAGAAAACTGAGGTAGGATTAAAAGGTACTATACAAGGTATGTCATTTGAGAAATCTGCAACAGCGGGTGTGGGTGGTCCTTGTCAGTACTTCTTCCACGAGGAAGCAGGTATTGCTCCTAAGATGGGGGAGACATATGAATACTTACGACCTGCATTACAATCTGGTATGGTAACTACCGGGGTATTTATTGCAGCAGGATCTGTCGGTGACCTTGATCAGTGTGAACCATTAAAGAACTTAATCATGAACCCGGAAGCTAATGATATCTTTGCTGTAGAAACTAATCTATTAGATAGTAAAGGGACTATTGGTACAGCCGGATTATTTATTCCTGAACAGTGGTCAATGATGCCGTATGTAGATAAGTATGGTAACTCATTAGTAGAGACTGCTTTAGAAGCTATTAAAGAAGAGAGGATTAAGTGGAAGAAAGAGATTGAGCCTGATAAGTACCAGTTACGTATCTCCCAGAAGCCTACAAATATTGAAGAGGCTTTTGCATTTAGAAGAGAGTCTGTATTTTCTGTACATTTACTTGCTGCACAATTACGAAGAATTGAAGATAAAGAATATGCTTATGAATTATTAGAGTTATATAGAGATGAGCATAGTAATTTAGCTGTTAAAGACTCTAATAAACTACCTATTAATGAGTTTCCTATCTCTAAAAAGACAGAAGATAAGACAGGATGCTTGGTCGTGTGGGAAAGACCTAAAAAAGATCCTACATTTGGAATGTATTATGCAAGTATTGACCCGGTTTCTGAAGGAAAGACTACTACCTCTGATTCTCTTTGTTCCATTTTTGTTTATAAAGCTCCTGTGGAAGTATCTAGAGAAGAGGGTGGAGAGCAGAAAACGCATATAGAACAGGATAGAATTGTAGCAGCATGGTGTGGACGTTTTGATGATATTAAGAAAACACATGAAAGACTAGAACTAATTATTGAGTGGTATAACGCTTGGACATTAGTGGAGAATAACGTATCCCTATTTATCCAGTACATGATATCTCAGAGAAAACAGAGATACCTAGTTACTAAAGATCAGATCTTATTCTTGAAAGACATTGGTAGTAATGCTAGTGTATATCAACAGTATGGTTGGAGAAACACGGGTACATTATTTAAAGCTCATTTACTTTCTTATGCAATTGAATTTCTTAGAGAGGAGATTGATCATGATTATAAAACAGATGGTACAGTTGTAAAGACTACCTATGGTGTATCTAGAATACCAGATCCTATGCTGATTAAAGAGATGTTGGCATATAGAGAGGGTTTAAACGTGGATAGATTAGTGGCATTTACAGCTCTTGTAGCCTTTGCAAAGATCCAACAATCAAACCGTGGATATTTAAAACGTAGAGAACTAAACCCTGAAAGTTTGGATAAGTCAAAAGATTTATATAAATTAAAAGTAGGGGCTTTTAGGCATATTGGAAAAAGTGGGTCTTCTGGTAATATGCAAAGACCAAAACAGGCGTTTAGAAATTTAAAATGATAAACTGGTGCATGAGTACTACAGCGATGGAAAATGTTACAGTTAATGTAACTTATATCAGTTATTATTCTGATGAAGATGAAGAAACTGTTGACATTAATGTTAATGAATTAATAGAACAATTTAATACAACAATTACAGACTATGCAGTTATATAATGCTATGCAGCTCAAAAATGGAGCTAAGGCAGAATACAATAAGATGAGTAATCTTACTCAACCAATCCAATTTATTCCAAGAAAGGATAAAGATGATGATTGGGCTGCACATAACCTTGATTGGTTAGAGTGGCAGGGTATGAAGCAGTTGCGTAGAAATGCACGCAGACTCTCTAAAAACTACAAGCTTGCTAAAGGTATTATTGATCGTAGTGATTATATAGTTGAGGAAGATGTAGAGTATGCTGAATTAATTGATGTTCTTACTAAAGAAGATCAGTCAGCACTAGAGTTAAAATTTTACCCAATTATTCCTAATGTAATTAATGTATTAGTAGCAGAATTTGCTAAAAGAAATACAAGAGTAACATTCCGGGCTGTAGATGAGATCTCTTACAATGAATTATTAGATCAGAAAAGAGCTATGATTGAGCAAAGGCTATTAGCTGATGCTGAACGTAAGATGGTTATGAGTATGATTGAGCAGGGTGCTGATATGGAAGATCCTGAGATTCAGAAAGCATTAGCCCCAGAAAATCTTAAATCATTACCTGAGATTGAACAGTTCTTTAAGAAAGACTATCGTTCAATGTTAGAAGAGTGGGCAGAACACCAAGCCCGTGTGGATGAGGAAAGATTTAAAATGGATGAACTTGAGGAAAGAGCTTTCCGTGATATGTTAATCACAGATAGAGAGTTCTGGCACTTTAAGATGAATGAAGATGATTATGAATTAGAATTGTGGAACCCATTGGTTACTTTCTATCATAAGTCTCCAGACATTAGGTATATCTCTCAAGGTAACTGGGTAGGTAAAGTTGAGTTATATACAGTCTCTGATATTATTGACAAGTATGGATATTTAATGACTGATGCTCAATTACAATCATTGGAAGCTATTTATCCAACAAGAGCAGCAGGATATCCATTGCAAGGAATGCAAAATGATGGTTCTTACTATGATGCTACTAAGTCTCATGAATGGAATACTAACATGCCATCATTACAATACCGTCAGTTTATGTCTGTATGGGAGCAAAATAGTACTGCTGGTAATGATATAGTTAGTTATATCATGTCTGAATCTGAAGATTATACAGATTATCAGAATACAGATATGTTACGTGTAGCTCATATCTATTGGAAGTCACAGCGTAAAGTTGGACATTTAATTAAGATTGATGAGACCGGACAAGTTATGCAAGATGTGGTAGATGAGTCATATGCTATTACTCAAAAACCTATCTATGATACAAGTGTACTTAAGAATAAAACTAAAGAGAACTTAATTGCAGGAGAACATATTGATTGGATTTGGATTAATGAGGTATGGGGTGGAGTAAAAATTGGGCCTAACTACCCTGCATATTTTGGGATGAACAACAATGCAAGTGGTATTAATCCTATTTACTTAGGTATTAATCGTTCTAAACCAGGACGAGTACCTTTCCAATTTAAAGGAGATTCTACATTGTACGGTTGTAAATTACCAGTAGAAGGATCTGTATTCTCAGATAGAAACACTAAGTCTACATCTTTAGTAGATTTAATGAAGCCTTACCAGATTGGTTATAACATTGTAAATAACCAAATTGCTGATATTCTTGTAGATGAATTAGGTACTGTGATCATGTTAGATCAGAATGCTTTACCTAGACACTCATTGGGAGAAGATTGGGGAAAGAACAACTTAGCAAAAGCCTACGTTGCAATGAAGAACTTCCAGATGTTACCATTGGATACATCTATCACTAACACTGAGAATGCTCTTAACTTTCAACACTATCAGGTATTAAACTTAGAACAGACACAGCGTTTGATGTCTAGAACTCAATTGGCTAACTACTTTAAGCAGCAAGCATTTGAGGTAATAGGTATTACACCACAGCGTCTTGGAGAACAAGTAGAGCAAGCAACAGCTACTGGTGTAAGAATTGCTGTATCAAACTCTTATGCACAGACAGAGACATACTTTATTAATCACTGTGATTACTTAATGCCTCGTGTACATCAGATGCGTACAGACTTAGCCCAGTTCTATCAGTCAACCAAACCATCTATTAGATTGCAGTATATTACCTCTACTGATGAGAAGGTTAACTTTGAGATGAATGGTACTGATTTATTGCTTAGAGACTTTAATATCTTCTGTACGACCAAAACTAATCACAGAGCTACTCTGGAGCAGTTAAAGCAATTGGCTATCACAAACAACACCGCAGGTGCCTCTATTTATGATTTAGGTAATATCATGAAGGCTGAGTCTATTGCAGAAGTATCTCACATCCTTAAATCTTCTGATGAGAAACAACAAGCTCAACGTCAGCAGGAAATGCAACAACAACAAGCTATGCAAGAGCAGGCTTTACAAGCTAAGAATCAAGAGGCTATGATGAAGATGCAGTTTGAAGCTGAAGAGAATGAGAAGAATAGACAGAATGATATTGTTATTGCTGAAATTAGGGCTGCTGGTTATGGATCTACTGTAGATATTAATCAGAATCAACAATCTGATTATCAAGATGCTATTAAAGATATCCGTAAGAGTGAGGAGTTTCAGCAACAAATGGACTTAAAGAAAGAATCTGCCAGTACTCAGAAAGCTATTAACATGGATAAGTTATCTATTGAAAGAGAAAAGCTTGCTTCACAAAGAGAGATTGCTAATAAACAATTAGAAATAGCTAGAGTGAACAAGAATAAGTATGATGTTAAAGATAACAAGAAGAAGTAATAGCCTTATATTACAAAAAATACGGCTTTAAAATCAAATTTTTAAAGTTTATTAGAAGTAATATATTATATTCTTAATGTACACTACAAACTAAAATAACCAACTATATGAGTGAAACCAAACCAACTGAGCAAACCACCGTACAACAAGTAGATATCAACATTGATGATATCTTTGGTGGAGCTCCGGGAGCAGATAGTATCATGCTTCCAACAGAAGAAGAAAAGAAACCAAGTATCTTTTCATCTCCTAAAACGGATTTAACGTTCTTAGATAAAGAAGAAGAGGATGAGGATGGTAACATCAAGAAACCAACTCAATCTGCTGAACAAGTTCTTAAAGAGTTAACCAATGAGGTTGATGATTTATTAGAGCAAGAAGAGGAGTCACCCAGAGGAGGTAGACCTAAAGTAGATAAGAGTGGTATGGTGGAAACCTTCTCTAAACTTATTGAAGAGGGTGTATTGATTGGTTTTGAAGATGATAAACCAATGGATGAATACTCTATTAAAGATTGGAAGGAGCTCTTGCAAGCTAACTTTGAAGAAAAGGAGCGAGCAATTAAAGAGCAAACTCCAAAAGAGTTCTTTGAAGCGCTTCCTGAAGAACTTCAGTATGCTGCCCAGTATGTAGCTAATGGTGGTACAGATCTTAAAGGTTTGTTCAGTGCATTAGCACAAGTAGAAGAAGTACGTGGTTTAGATCCTACAGATGAAATGGATCAAGAACAAATTGTACGTTCTTATTTGCGTGCTACTGGATTTGGTAATGATGAAGATATTGATGAGGAAATCACAACCTGGAAAGACTTAGGTAAGTTAGAACAACAAGCTAATAAGTTTAAACCAAAGTTGGATAAGATGCAAGAGTCTATTGTAGCCCAAAAGATTGCTGAACAAGAGCATATGAAGGCACAACAAGAACAAGCAGCAGCAGCTTACATGGATAACGTGTATGAGGCTCTTAAACCCGCTGAGTTAGCTGGTGTTAAGTTGGATAAGAAAACCCAGTCTATGTTATATGCTGGTCTTGTACAACCTAACTATCCTTCTATCTCAGGAAGAAACACAAACCTATTGGGTCATTTGTTAGAGAAACATCAATTTGTAGAACCTAACTACCCATTAGTAGCTGAAGCGCTGTGGTTATTGGCAGATCCTGATGGATACAAGTCAAAGATCATGGAGCAAGGCAAAAATAAAGTGGTTGAAAACACTGTAAGGCAACTTAAAACAGAACAGTCAAGAAAAGTTTCTAGTACTGTACCTGAAGAAAGAGAGGAACCCAAACAGCGTAAGATTCCAAGACAAGCAAATATTTTTAAAAGATTTTAACAACACAACAAACAAACAAATAAATAAATAATTATGGCAACTCCAGTTTTAAACAATGGTATATTTCTGCGTGATACCAGCTACCAAGCTAGCTCTCACGTAGATTCATACCACCTCGTAAACATGCTGAAAAGCAGTGAACCTATGGACATGGGTCCAGTAGACTTATGGGCAATGGCTCAAAAAGTTGAAATGCCCTTGTATCAATTCTCTAGTTTTGGTGGAAAAAACATCATCTCTGTAGACAATGCTCGTGGTGAGTACAAATGGCAAGTTCCTGTAGCTCAAGATCTTCCTTACATTGTAGAAGATATTGAATCTGCAAATGCTGCTAAAGGTGTTGATGGTACTACCTTCAAAATCAAATTAAACAAGCGTTCTTTTGGACATGGTGATATCATCACTTATGACAAATACAACGGTTTGGAAATGTACGTAACTGCTGCTGATATTCTTCCTACAGGTGATGGTTTCATCTACACTGTTCAGTTAGTAAACAATGACAACGCTAAATACTTGGATAACAAATACTTAGCATCTGGTACTAAAGTTTTCCGTAAAGGTTCTGCTCGTGGTGAATACGGTGAGCGTTTCTCTGATATCGGACACTATGGTGCTGGTTTCCGTGAATTCTACAACTTCGTAGGTGGTGCTGAAGCTCACGTATCTTACTCAATCTCTAGTCGTGCTGACTTGATGTTGAAGGGTGGTATGAAAGCTGATGGTACTGTTCCTGTTGTAGAAATCTGGCGTAACTTTGATAAGTCTATGGACCCTGCAATCAATAGCTTGGAGTCTATGGTACAGACTATGGGTAAAGATGCAGTTAAGCGTGCATTTGACAATGGTCAGTTAAGCCGTACTTTCTTGACTACTATGGAAGCTGCTCACTTGAGCAAAATTGCTAATGACATTGAGACCTACTTGATGTGGGGACAAGGTGGTAAGATTAAGCAAGATGGTCCAGATGATATCCGTTTGTCAGTGGGTCTTTGGAAGCAGTTGGATAACTCTTTCAAGCGTATCTACAACAAATCTAGTTTCACTTTGGATATGTTCCGTGCTGAATTGTACAACTTCTACGTTGGTAAAGTTGACTTCCAAGGTCCAGATCCTAAGCGCCAATTGATTGTACAAACCGGTTTGGGTGGTATGAAAATGGTGAATGAGGCTATTAAGAAAGAAGCTGTTAACAGTGGTTTGGTTATCAATGCTTCTGAAGTTGGAGCTATTACCGGTAAAGGTATGGACTTGAACTTTGGATTTGCATACACCAGCTACGTAATTCCTTTCTTGGCTAACGTTAAGTTTGTATTGAACCCTGCATTTGATAACTTACATACTAACGATATTGAAAACCCCTTAATTGATGGTCATCCTTTGAGTTCATATAATTTCATTATCTTTGACATTACTGATAACGTAAATGAAAACCTTTACTTGTTGAAATTGTCTTGGGATAATCAATTGAAGTGGTTCTACCAAAACGGAACTATGGATTATATGGGCCGTAGCCAAGGATTCCAATCTTCTGGTAACTTTAACGGATACCGTGTAATGATGTCTCAAACAATGCCTGCAGTTTGGGTAAAAGACCCAACTAAAGTGTTGAAAATTGTTATGCGTAACCCTATTACTGGCGGAAGCTTCTAATAATAAACATATCAACCCAGAGTCACTTCGTTGCTGGCTCTGGGTTCTAATTAAAAAAAATATAAAATAAAATGGCAATCTCTACATTTTCTCCCGCTTCTCCAGATGCTTTCTTAGTAAAAGAATCTGATATGTCCTTAGCTAAATTTGGACACATTAATGCTATTGTAAATGAATTAAATACAAAAGCTGCTGCTATTACTACTGCTAATGTAACTCAATCTAGTAGCATTACTTCAGGTGTTACTGTGAATGCTGAAGCAGGTGTTATTACTACAGTATCTAGTACTTTAGCTGCTGATGCTTCTGCTGTATTTGTTGTTACAAATAGCAAAGTGTTAGCTACTTCTAAAGTTTTAGTATCTGTACAATACGCAGGAAATGGTATTGCATATGCAACTATTTCAGCTATTGCTGCTAATAGTTTCAGTGTAAAACTTTACAATGTGCATTCTTCTGCTGCATTAAATGCTGCGGTATCTGTACATTTCTCAGTAATTAATTAAAAAAATTATAGGGGAGTTAATAGCTCCCCTATATAATCAAACCAACAAAAAACCATGAGTATAACAATTGTAGAAAGGTACCCACAGAACAAAAAAAGTACTGTAAGTGTACGTCCCTATTTTGATTCAACAATCAATAATATGGGTCTTGAAAAGTATGGATTATCCCTTTTTGATGGGGTATTTCATGAAGAACAACTTGCTTGTCTTGAAATTAACGGGATTAAGCGCTATGTAACTGGATTAAATGAATTTGCTCCTGAAGTAAAATTCTTACCAGATGATGAGCGTGAAGCTAAAATCAGAGAGATTAGAAAAGTAGTTTCTCAATTAGAGAAAGAATTAGCAGCTAACGTTGTTAATCCTGATGATCCTGATTTCTGGAATAAGATTAAACTTCTTAAACCAGATAATGATGATTTCTGGAGTAAGATTGCAATAAGATGTGGTAATGAACCATTATTCTTAGAGCCTGCTAAAGATCCATATGATCTTATCAAGCTTTATGCAATTGAGTCAAATGGTTTTAGTATTGTAGCTAAAAACTACGATGATGCAAGACGTAGGGCCGTTCCTCCAAAATTCTATTTAGATAGAGCTGAAGAGACTGTAACGATTAAAACAGAAAGTAAAAAGTTACGTAACAAAGCTTTGTCTGAATTACAAAAAATGTTTGACAAGAACCAAGGAAAATTATTTTATATTGCCAAAGTTCTTGACATTGATAGTGCACAGTATAAAAAGTCTACACCTAATGATATTGTTTATGATAACATGGACAAATACATTAATGGTGAGACAATTGAAACTGATAAAACTAAAACAGCAGAGAAGTTCTTAGCACTTGCTAATGAGGATTTAACTAATCTTAAACTCAGAGCAGTTGTTAAAGATTCTTCTTTTTATAAATATATAGTTAGTAAGAGTGATGGATTTATTTATCATCTTGAATCTAGCACAATGCTTGGTAGAACACCAGCTGATATAGTTGAGTATATGAAAAATCCTTTAAATCAGGATGTTTCTGACAAGATTATAGAGAAGGTTGAAAAGCATTGGAAAGAGTAATCTAATATAGAATAACACTGAGGGGGTATAATATAATACCCCCTACAGTTAACACATATGAATAACGATATACTCCAGTTAAAAATTAAGCAGCGGCTTAATAAGTTGGCCTCAAATGATTATGATAATCTTGAGGCATGGCAGATTATTGAAGCTTTTAACAAGGCACAACTAGAATGGGTTAGAAGACAACTCCATGCTAGTAATGTTTTTCGTGAAGGTGATGAAGGTTCTAAAAGACGTATAGATGATTTACAAATCTTGTTATTAGAATTACCAATAACCGGGTTAAATAAACCTGAGTATTTTGAGTCTAACCCTTTACCTGCTGATTACTTAGAGTATAAGAAAGTGTCTACTGATGCTAAATCAGAATGCTGTCCTGCTGATTCAATGACTGTATATCTAGTTGAAGAAGCTAATACTGCAAACTTATTAGTTGATGAATTTAGAAAGCCCAGTTTTGAATGGGGTGAAACATTCTGTACCATCATGGGTAATAGAATAAAGATCTATCATGATGGTTTATTTACTATTGTAAATCCTATTCTTACATATTACAGGAAACCAGCTTATATAGAAATCACTGGTGCAGTAAATCCTTACACTGGTTTAGTATCTACAGTTGATGTAATTTGTGAATTTAAAGATGATATAACTGAAGTACTTATTGATGAAACAGTTAGCATTATTGCTGGTGATATTGAATCAGTAAATCAGTTTGCTCGTGGTTCTCAAAACGCTGAAAGAAATAATTAAAGATGATTAATAAATTACAAAGACCTTCTTCCTCTGTCCATAAAGCAATGGGAGAGTTGATTTATGAGTTATTACATGCCTCAACTAAGGTGCATGTTGCTCATCTATTAAGTACAAATTATTCAGCACACGTTGCAATGGGAGAGTTTTATGATTCTCTTGTAGATATTACGGATGGTTTAGCAGAACAGTATCAGGGTAAAGAAGAGGTATTATTACCTTACCCGGATCAAGCAGCTATTCCTACTATTAAAACTACAGATGAAGCTGTAAAATATCTTCGCAGTTTATATGATAAAATTGGTCTTGTTCAAGGTATGGTAACATGCTCTAGTATCATAAATACTATGGATGAAATCAAAGCTTTAATAAATTCTACAAAATATAAGTTGCTTTTCTTGAAATAATTTAGTATAATATTAGTGTATCTATTTATAAACAATTAAAAAAATAAAATTATGTATTTCAATCATGCTTTCAAAAAGGTGTTCCTTGGCACTGGTACTTACCAGAAAAGCGCCAGCGGAACTACTGCATCTGAATTGACCAGTGTAGGTAACTTTGGTCTTTACAATGCCTCTACTTTTGTAAACTTAAATGCTACTACCGGAACAAACTTCATTCTTGCATCTTCTAGCTTAACTCCTGCTAATGACAAGATTGGTCCTTTCCACGGTGGTTATGCTGAGTCTTCAAAGTCTAAAACTATTAACCCTAAGTACATTAGCGGTTTCTACAAAGTATCTCCTAAAACTGCAACTAATAGTATTGTTGCTGTAGGACTTACTGCTGGTTTGAACAACACTCCTTATGCTGCTTGTACCAAAACTTACAAGTGTGATGAAACCTACTACTTACGTGTAGATGTTAAAGGTTCTCCTGCTTTGCGTTTCTTGGGTCGTAATGCTTACTATGTAGCTGATTACTACACTGGTTGTTGCGCTACTGGTCAAACTAGTGTTGATCCTGCTGCAGTTATGGTTGGTTGGGCTAAGAGCTTGGCTGAAGATCCCCGTATTAATCAGTTCATTTCTCCTGTAGCTTACGTTAGTACTAATGCTGGTGTTAGCTACACTGCATATGTTAATCCTACTTCTGCTAACGTTGGTAAAGTAATTGAAATTAAAATTACTAACGGTGGTAGTGGTTATTCTTCTGCTCCTACTGTAGCTATTGCTGCTCCTGCTTCAGGTGTTCAAGCTACTGCTACTGCTACTATTTCTGGTGGTGCTGTTACTGCAATTACCATTAATATATCTGGTTCAGGTTATGTTTTATCTGATGCTGCTGGTGTTACTTTCTCTGGTGGTTCTGGATCTGGTGCTGCTGCTTACGCTGTTAAAGCTATCTCTTGGGATTCTTTTGTTGAAGATACTACTCCAACTGCTGACAACAAAGCTGGTATTATCATTACTGGTGCTTATGTTGACACTAAGTTTGGTGATTGTTCTTTCCAACCTACTGATCATTTTGAAAAAGAGGGCGTTATTGTTTTAGCTTCTGAAATTGATCAAGTTGGTGATCCTTGTGCTTTTGGTGGAACTTGTGTTAACACTTTACAACTTCCTAAGCAAGGTGAAGGTTTTGGTGAAACTATCATCCGTGATTTGATTTTGTCTGAGCGTTATGCACAGAATCATTTCAATGATGATCCACGTATCCGTGAAATCTTGAATGGTAATGCAGTATTTGGTGTTAACCGTAACAACTCTTACTACCGTTATATGGTTGTACACAATGTACCTCGCTTCAGTAATCCTACTAGCACATTTGATAATGATCAGTATGTGTGTGAAGTAATTACTAGCTCAGTAGCTTCTACTTTTGAAAGCGATATGGCTTCAATTTTGAGCGCTGCTGGTAATGGTGTAACTTTACAATCATTGTAATAACACTTTATTATCATATAAAAAGGGGAGGAGTGATCTTCCCCTTTTTTTATTTAGATTTATTTAGTAAATTATATATGAGTAGGCATACCGTCTATTTAACAATCCTATGGCACAAAAACACATCCTCAGTTTAGATATTCCAGAAACTCTTAATGCAAAAATCTTTAGAGTTGTAGATACTAGTACATACAGTACAGAGTTAGGAATTACTTGTAATAGATTACAAATTTTACTTCCGGGGTATTTAGAGGAAGTAGTTCTTGAGATTTTACCTAATAGTGAAAATGTATTTAATGCATGTACTTTACATTTGCAAGATACAAACTGTGATACAGCACTAAGTGAATTACCTGACGGTATTTATACTTTACGCTACAGTGTTGCACCAAATGATAAAGTTTGGGTAGAATATAATCACTTACGTATAGCACAGTCTATGAATATATACTACAATATTCTTTGTAGTATTAACTTGTCTGGATGTGAGCCATTACCTGCAGAAAAAGAAAAATTAAATAAGTTAAGGTTGTTAAAAATGATGTTAGAGGGTGCTAAAGCAAAAGTAGAATTTTGCCATAGCCCTGAACAAGGTCAAGCAATATATAACTATGCTAAGAAACAACTTGAAAAACTAAACTGTACTTATTGCAATTAATTAAATATAAACCAATATGAATTGTCAAAATTGTGGATCAAGATTAAGTTGTGGTTGTCAAAAGAAAACTGCATCTGATGGTAAACAAGTCTGTGCTAATTGTATAGACGGGTATGAACAAAGTTTAAAACAAAAAAATGGGTAAGTGCACTAACTGTGATGAAGCTAAAGTTTCTTTAAAATTTGGTGAAGCAATGTATGCTGAATTTAGAGAGACCAAGTATGGTATTGAAACTGGTTGTAGTGATACAGCAGAAATAGATATTTATAACAAAGAGGTTTTTGATCTCATGAAATTAATTGATGCTGAGTATACTGAGACTGAAGTTGTAGATTATGGTCCTCAATACTTATTAACTCAAGCAGGAAATAGATTCATTGTATAATGCGTAGTTACGATCCTACTATAACACAACTACCTCCTTACTTCTCACAAGAGGTAAATATTTACTATGATGTTATTCCAATTGTAGATGTTGTAAATAACATTACAAAGAAAATAACACTAGATAATTTATCAGCTGTTTTATCTCAAAAAGGAGATCAGGCATATGATGAAACAATTACATCTATATCTTTAGTAGGAGATCTGATAAAAACTATTGTTTTTAATAGAAGAAATGCTGCAGCACTTACTGTATCCTATGTAGATACTTATGTGCACTATGAAAATACACCTAACATAGAATGGACTGCTATTCATAACATGAATAAATATCCTTCCGTTACTGTTGTAGATTCTGCTGGGAGTATTGTTGAAGGAGCTGTTGATTATCTCTCTCTTAATAGTTGCAAGATTACTTTTTGTGGAGCATTTAGTGGCAAAGCTTACTTTAACTAAAAAATAAAAATATAAAATAATATAATCATGGCAAAAAAATTCTTAACTGCGATAGACCTCAATAAATGCGAACTGCAGAATGCGGTCATCCAGAACTTAGGTACAGCACCAGGAACTCCTGCTGCAGGTCAGGTCTACTTCAACTCCTCTACTGGAGACAAGTCAATCTACTTCTATGATGGTACTGCCTGGGTAGACGTAGGAGGTGATCTAAGGTCAATTGTAGCTGGTAACGCTATATCTGTTAGCGGAACCAGAGATATTACCGTAAACGTTCTGTATGACGATGCTTCTATTGGTTTAAACGGTTCTAACCAACTTTACATTAAGGCAGGCGGTGTTACTAACGGAATGTTGGTTAACTCTTCCCTTTCTGTAGTTGCTGGAGCAGGTCTTACTGATGGAGGTTCTGTTGCTCTTGGAGCTTCTGTAACTCTTAACATTGGAGCAGGTACAGGTATTACTGTAAACGCCAATGACGTAGCTCTTGACACCACTTCTACTCGTAACACTGATCACTCTGCAGTTATCTTGACAGCAGGTGCAGGTTTGACTGGCGGAGGAGATATTACAGCTTCACGTTCTTTTGCAGTAGGTGCAGGAACTGGTATCACAGTTAACGCTGATGATATTGCTATCACAGGTGCTGGATCATTGACTACCAACTACTTAACTAAGTGGAACGGTACAGGATTCTCTAACTCAACTATTACAGATGACGGAACTACTGTAACTGTCGGTGGCAACTTAACTGTAAACGGTACAGTAACTTATGTTAACTCAAACACTGTAGAGATTGGTGATAACATTCTTCTTCTTAACAGAGATGAAGTTAGTTCTCCTTCTCAGAACGCAGGTATTGAAGTAGAAAGAGGAACAAGTACTAACGTTTCTTTCATCTGGAATGAGACTAGTGACTACTGGTCTACTGTAACTGAGCCTTTACACGTAGGTTCTATTGCTGACGCTGGTGCTGCTTACACAGGAAACAAATACTTGGTTTCTGACTCAGGTGTAATCAAATACTTAACTTCTGCTGATTTAGCAGGTGACGTTATTACAGGAATCACAATCAGTGGATCTAACGGTGTTGCAGTTGCTGGTTCAGGAACAACTTCTATCACTGTAAGTGGTGTAAACGCTACTACAAGTGCTGCAGGTGTTGTAGAATTGGCTACTAGTGCTGAAGTAAATGCTTTAAGTAGTTCTACAGTAGCAGTAACTCCTTCTGGATTAGCTGCTTTGCGTTATGCTGTAACAGGTCCAGCAGCTCCAGCAACTAGTATGATAGTAACTCACGCTTTAGCTTCTAACGACATCATAGTTCAAGTTTATGAACTAGCTACTGGTGAGAACGTAGAGTGTGATGTAGTACGTACAACCAACAACGTAGTTACTTTAGGATTCTGTTCTCCTGTTGCTACAAATGCTCTTAGAGTATTGGTGATTAAAATTGCTTAATTTATTTTAAACCTTATCTTTGCTAGGGGCCTAAAAACCCCTAGCTTTTATATACATAAACAATAATGAAGTCTCTAAGTGCTAAAACTTTTCAATGCGGAGTAACAGTTCAAGGACTTACTACTCTTAGTGGTACAGTTTATTTAACAGCTTTAACAAATACTGCTACTTGGGACTATGTTGTTGTAGGTACAACTGCACAAGGACAACTATATACTAGAACCTATGCTCAATTAATGTCAGATATTACATCTGGCATAGGCTTAAGTGGCTATGTTCCTACATCTCGCACGTTAACTATTAACGGTGTAAGTTATGATCTTACAGCTAACAGAAGCTGGACAATCAGTACTGTAGATTACACTTCTAGATTACAACACCAAGTTAAAGCTGGTGTAGCGATTAACAAAGGTCAAGCAGTCTACGTAACTAGTGCAGACGGAACCAATATGATTGTTGGTTTGGCTTCTAATGCTTCTGAGGCCACATCTAGTAAGACTATGGGTCTTTTGGATGCCACAGTTTCTACAAATGGATTTGCCAATGTAGTAACAGAAGGTCTTTTAGCAGGATTAGATACCTCAGCTGCAGGTACAGAAGGTGATCCAGTATGGTTGGGAACAGGAGGAAACTTAATTTACGGCTTAATCAATAAACCGTATGCTCCTGCTCACCTGGTTTTTATAGGTATAGTAACCCGTAAAAACTCTAACAACGGAGAAATCTTTGTTAAAGTACAGAATGGATTTGAACTAAAGGAGATTCATGACGTAGATTTAATCACAACTGCCCCTATAAACGGGCATTTACTAGGTTATAATGGAACCCTTTGGGTAAATAAAACAATTGCAGGTTGGCTAGGATACACTCCAGCTAATGCAAGTGGAACTACTAACTATATTTCTAAGTTCACAGGATCTACTACTTTAGGTAACTCTCAGGTCTTTGACGATGGAACTAATGTAGGGATAGGTACTACTACCATGTTTGGTAAACTATCTATTTCTTCTGGAAACTCTAATGGTATACGTATTGATACTAATGGTGGAGGGTACTCCGCTTTAAACATAGGAGGCACAGGTTCACTAACTGTTGATGCCCCAGGTATTACTGGAGGTAGATTTCAAATAACAGATAGTGGTAATGTAGGAATAGGTAACCCAAGTCCTAGCTTTAAAGTACATATAAAATCCTCAGGATTAAATTCGTACCCACTAGTCGTACAAAGAGCAGCGAATACCAACAACATATTTTACATATATGAGGATGGTAGCGGTAACGGAACATTAACCCTTGAGAATAGTGGGGGTGGTGCCGCAGTATCATTAAATAGTAGTGGAAGTAGTTATTTAACTGGCGGAAACGTAGGAATAGGAACAACATCTCCTTCTCAGAAGTTAGATGTAAATGGATATGCTAAATTTACAAGTGGTATTATTTTAGATGGGGGTGCTACGTCTCACTATAGAGAATTTATATGGAATACATCTGGTTTTAACAGATGGGATTTATATGTGTATGGTGCTGAGCCAGGAAGTAATGTTGGAGGTGATTTATTTTTAGCAAGATATGCTGACAACGGAGCTTACATTTCAAATACAGTAACATTCCAACGCTCAACTGGAAACGTAGGAATTGGTACAAGTAATCCAAGTTACCAATTACAAATAACTGCTGCTGCCGCAAATGATGCTAACTTTTTATTAGACGGAACAGATAGAGATTGGTTATTTCAATCAAAAACAGGAACTGGCTTATTTAATATTTTTGATAATACTGCATCAGCAAGTAGATTAGCTATTGATTCTTCAGGAAACGTAGGTATAGGGACTACTTCTCCTAGTTATAAATTAGATGTTAATGGTTCGTTTAATGCAGTAACATCTGGAGTATATCTAACATATAATAGTGGTATAATTTATCACGGAAGTAGTTATTATCAGTTTCCTAGTGGCTCATATTATTACCTGTATGGACGTACAGGAATGGGTCTTATTTTTGGTTCAAACAATGCTGAGGTTGGAAGATTTGATCTTTCTGGTAATCTTGGAATAGGTACAACTAGTCCTGGTTATAAATTAGAAGTTAATGGAATTATTAAATCTGGTATAGCAGGA
>Ga0208485_1000081_pt1 | contig 30518 bp, 39 predicted proteins | sample LakMenEpi27Jul12_FD_150707 | JGI IMG/M metagenome (GOLD analysis project Ga0208485, IMG submission 150707) | Freshwater microbial communities from Lake Mendota, WI - 17JUL2012 deep hole epilimnion (SPAdes) | ecosystem: Environmental > Aquatic > Freshwater > Lentic | place: Lake Mendota, Madison... | reverse complement strand
TGGGATGAATATCTCATCCTTATTTTTTCGGTTGACCGTTATTCCTTCCGAGATGATTGAGAATAATTGCTCAAAATCAAAGTTGCGTTTGACATCATCAAATGCAAGAATCTGAGAATCCAAGTTCACTCTTTGGTATACGAAATCACTCTTTCCCGGATTGAATGCTTTTCCATCAATCTTGACTACTCTCCGGAAATATCCGAGTGCTGCCAACATCAATGACTTTCCACTTCCACCATTTGGATTGTCATCGATTTCCTGGTCATTGAAGATGATTGCTTTCTGATCGGTTTTATCCTTGAATGAATGGATGAGGTATCCAAGTGTTGACTCAAGGGAAAGGATTCTCTCCTCATCATCCGCTGATACCTTGGATACGAAATCTTGAAAGTCATTGGTTGAATCCTTGATGAATGTGAAATCACGAGGGATGATTTGATTCTCCCATATGTATCCATCCACATCGATGTAACTCATGACCTTGACATCCTTGGATGATACCTTCACCACTCCATTCTTGAATGGGATATATGATGTATCTTTTGTATCTTGAAGCATATGGATATCAATCGAGTCAATCATGTTGAGGTGATTCTCATTGAATAAATACGGTGATCGTGAGCAATAGTTCCATACCGCCACCTCATTCTTGTCAAGTAGGTAGTTGAGTACATAGTCTTTGATTTGTTCCGTTGAGCTCAATCGGACCTTATTCTCTTTCACTCGGACAAATGTCGGTCTTTCCGCATTTTCCGGATAGTATTTGTTGAATCCACTTTTGACCAAGAATTCGGAGTATTTAATCGGCTCGATTTGGATTCCTTTCTTTGAGTCAACCATCCAAAACACATCATCTCCCGATGCAATCTCCTCCTTAATATCATCAATGATGTCATCAGCAACACCAAGTTGCTTTTTTATATCATCCTTTGCGATTCCCGACTTGAGTTTTTGTTTTACCTTATGAAATGTATCCTTATCTTCAAAGTATTTTGTGGAGAAATTTGCTTTTTTATAGGCCGAATTGATGGATGTCAACATCTCTCCATGCTCGAATCCGCTCCCTTGACAATACTTGGTCCAAATATATTGCTCGGTTGTGCCTTTGTCGATGCCATATTCGCACATAACACACGCCAATTTGAACACAAAGTGATTTCGGCTCCCTTCCTCGAATTGACATCCATGGTCAAAGCGTTCAATGAGTGATATTATTTTATCCTCATCATTCAATACGCAAATGGGAGTCCTTTCGGTGTACTGATATCCCTCATCGGTTTCAATTCCTTCCCATTCCTGGCAAAACTCATTGAAATATATCTTCGGATCATATGATTCGAAACAAACACGAGATACATTTGAATTCTTTACATCAAAGTAATCGGATTGAAAGTATTTCCCGAATGCGGTGAATCTCCTTTTGTGCTCGAGTTTATCCGATTTAGGAATCCTAATCACCGCCTTGAGTCCATTTCCTCCCGGAGATGTGAATACCATCATGACATGGGGATCATCAATCAATCGAGCTCTCTCCTCTTCCATTTTTTTTCTCGATGGATATTGGTCGAAGTCTAAAACGCATAATCCGGAGTGCTCAATGAGTGAATTGTCATTGCGTTCCGAGAATATTCCATTGAACATGATTGCATTGAGTGATGCTTTCAACCGGTCATGCTCCGGATCACTCTTATCGAGTGAACGTATTTTGTTAATTTTGTTAATCAATTCAAGACTTCCAACTTTTATACGTTGGTAAATTTCATGAATTGTGAGCTGATATGGAGTGTCCTTTGAGCTAAAAAGATTCTTAAAAACTGATACTTTCATTGTGTTTGTGTGTTTATTTGTGACAAATATATGAAAAAAATGTCAATTCGTGACGATGTTGAAATGTTATCGTCACGCCTATATCCTAATGTGGTATTGACTTTGAGCAAAAGCGTGACGATGTGACGATAAAAAAACGCGATGCCCATTTGAAAAAAATGACTCTTTCTATATAGTAGGTATATAAGAGCATTGTCACATCGTCACAGTCCGCAATATCCGGAATCGCAATCGTTGAAATCTTCATCAAATAAATCTAATTGTAATTTATGGTTTTTTATCTTTTCGTAAGTAACTCCGCTTTTGAATGTGCATCCGTTTTTCTGCTCCATATCAATAAACCATTGAAATTTGTTCTCATCTCTTTGACTCATATGCTTAAGGAATATCTCAGAACGATGAAAACATCCAACACAATTATTTTTGTAGGCAAATCTAATTGGTTTATCTTTCCAAAATTCTTCAACTGTATCTTTAAAAATACCATCTTCAATTAGTGGAAAGCGTGTCATTCTGTATGGAAGTTCTTTCCATTTGTTACGACCATTTTTTTCTCCAATTTTAAACTTAAAATATTCAACTCCATCAATAGATCGATCAATCATTGTCTTTGCTCGTTTCATCTCATTAGCTCTGAATCCGATTCTCATTTCAATTGGAAGATTCGTATTTTCATAACACCATTGAGCAATTGGTTTTACCTTCATATCAACTGTACAATAACGTGTCATTTGATTAGGTAAGTAATTACTTCCATTAGCCATTTTATAACTTGCAATAACTTCATCAAAGGTTTTACCTGATAGCCATACTATTTCACTTCCAATAAATTGTTCAAGATCAAGCATTGTATATATGATATCATCCTCCTCCAAAGTTCCAATGAATTCTTTTCCTATTTTATCACTCACTATTTGACGAATCCTTGAATCTGGAAATAAGCAATTAATGTCATTTGTACGGACAAGCGAAAAGATATTGTAATTAGCTGGATAATTTACTGCTATGTAACTCGAAGTTTTTCCTCCACTTAATGAGTTTATTGTTTTCATATCTCCTCATTTATTAATTCTTGATATTCTCCCCTCAACACTCTCCTTTTGATTGATTTGAGTTGGTTGTATGATGTGCATCGGAGGATATCATTTCGCAATGACCGTTGATATTTTGCCTCCGGAGGTGATTCGAGCTCATCAACGCATTCCTTGATTATGGTGAGATAATATTTGTCCTTTGCATCAATTGAATTGTGATGTTGCCGAATGTTGTGAATTGCGGTTGCATGATCTCGATTGAACATCTCCCCAATTTTATGAAATGGGATGTCAAATGACCGAAGCATTGACATTAAGTATCTCCTTTTCATTGTCAATATTTGTGATCGATTTGGTGTATCAAGGCCATCTCGAATTATGATTGTTTCAATTGCTTTGATTTTCTCTTTCTTGTTCATTTTCTGCGTTTTTTAACCATTGGCGAAATGCCATTTGTATATCCATTTGTTGATTCCATATCTCCTCACCGGCATCACCAATGAGTCGTTGATCACTTTTCCGTATCTCTTCCAGGAGATGGTTGGCTCTCATCTTGATTGCCTTGGTGAATATCTTCTCATCATTCATGTCCTCGATGAAATCACCAATGACCGGAAGGATTCCCACGATTGCGAGTAATTTGGTTGATGGTTTCATACCGGCTCCACTTTAAATTTCCCCATGTCGTATCCTCCCTTGATTAGGAGCTCCGATTTCATCCAATAAGCAAGTGACTTGGAATGGAAGTACCATTCTTGTACCGTTCTTTTTCCGATTGTGTATGTTAATTTGTAATTCATAGCTTTTCAATTTCTTTTTTAACTTCCATCCAATAACTGATATACCATTCAGATGGTGTATCAAAATCTTTATAATCTCCAACATCATGAAGGTCAAGATTTAAAACTTCATCAACTGCAATCAACGCACATTGTTTTGATATCATCTTATGCCACCATCCATTAAACATTTTATGTCTTTTTAATCTTAAGTATTTCAATACTAACTCTTCCGCTTTTTCTTTTGGTGTCATAACTTTTGATTCATTTTGATTTCACATATCCGGAGATACAACTCAAGGTTGAAGCTCCCTCCCTTATCTTCATTTGATGATTTCGTTGTCCAAAACTTGATCATCCTTTGTAAATTAAATACCATATAAACTCCATTCATCAAAGTCAAAAAAATCACCATCTCCCCATGTGAATTCACTCAAGAATTCATGCTCATCCATACAATGCTCAACCATTGAAAGCATCCAATCTTTGTATGATGGCTCAAATTCCATTGGATGATATTCATCCTCTCCTATCTTGGACCATTTGCCTTCCTTGATTTCGATGTCAATTGCCCATTTGCCATCTTCATGATCAAACACCGTTTTATCATATTCGATTTCAACAAAGAATTCAATCTCACCAATGTAATAATTGGCCGAAAAATGATTGAATGTCACGTTTGAAAAATCTAATTCAATTCTTTGTACTTCCTTTTTCCAATTCATCGTGCTTGTTTTTTAGTGAATAACTCTCCATATGCATTCAATACCTCCGATTGAACGTGCTTAGATTCGATTTGCGGAGCTTTCTCGTTTTCCGCATAGTTTGGTTGCGTTACGGTGAAATAACCGATTACGGTGAAAAATAAGGACAATGCGAAGATTGTTCCGATGATGTCCTTTTGTGTTTCGTTTAGTGTTTTCATTTCAATTCAAGTTTATCCATTAAAAAAGAGATGGTTGCCCATCGTGTTGTTGCTGATTCGGTTGCTTTGTCGTTAACTCCAAATGCCTCGAGCATATCTTGGAGCTCCTCCCACAATTGCCTTTCCTCTTGTTTGATTGTATCAATCATTTGTTGTTTTGTCATGTGTGTTGTTTTAAGTGTTATACCGGACAAAGATACAAAAGGTTTCATTTATGCAAAACTTTTTTAACTTTTTTTTCACTTTTGAACAAAATATTTTGTGAATGCTTTATTTTATTGGCCATAAAATATACCCGATGAGGTACTAATGTATATGAAATTGGATTATTTATACCCGAATGGGTACAAAAAAAAGGGATACCATTGCTGATACCCCCCTTAAACACACACTATGAATGAAAAGTCTACTAAGTTACAAAGGAAATTTGATTGAGTCGATGTTTTTTTGCATTTTTCTTATTCCATTATTGGAAAAAATACGACATTCAATGTTTAATATCCTTCCTCCGGTTGGTTTGATGGGAGCTCCTCGCTCAATATGCCATCCTTTTGATCCATCACCGTACTCCTCTTTATATGTACCGGTGAGCATGAGGTGGATGTTTTTGTGATAATGCATATAACCATGCTTCGGTGAGTGAATAACCGTATCTCTCACATCATTTCGACACGCATTCTCATGAATGTGGCCCATTGTAAACACATCAAAGTCCTCATACATCTCAAGAGCTCGAGTCAAGTTGAGAGCTCCCTTGGTCACAACTCCTCCTCCTCCGGATCCATGGAAGTATTTGATCTTGGATGTACTTATTGAATTGTGATCATATGATTGACGTATGATCAACCATCCACCATATCCCCCGGTCATCACATTGCTCCCGTTTTTGTAATTAAGTAGATCAACAAATCTTTGAAGGATGTCGGTTTCTTGATATTTGATGATTGCCGTTTCATGATTTCCGTATCCGATTACGGTAAGGATATGTGCATATGGTGAGAACCATTCTACCGCGGTTTCAACAATTGAATCCAGGTACTTTGCATTGTTATGCTCCGGGCGGATGTCGGATTTGTTACCTCGCTTATCACCTTTGCCTTGCATCAAGCAAAAGAAATCACCATTGACCATGATCTTGATGTCATTCTCAAGGCAATAATCAAAGTCACGTTTTAATAGGTCCCAATCACATTTGGGATTGTCCCAATGGAGGTCACTCATCATGGCAATTTGAACATTCTTTCCGGTGAGTTGCAACTCGTGAATGTTTTTAGAGTGCTTTATTAGCATATTTCAATAGATATTTGGTGACAAGTCCAAGAACGAATCCAATCACAAACAACCAAATGTTTGCTTTTGCTTTTGATTTTTTCTCGCTTTTATATTTAGCGACCTCCACCTTTTGAATTTGGCGGATGGTATCTCGCTTCAATTTATATTCAATTTTTTTCTCCCATTTGGTTTTGGGAATATAGTGATTTTTAAAAATTACAACGGTATCTTTCTCGGTGATGTATTTCTCCCAAACAATTTCATTGTTCACAATCACCGGAAATGAATCAACCGAAGTGATCCGAATCGTATCGGATACCTCCTCACATTTGTATCCTTTTTTTATTGCCTTATTGAGATGGTGCTCAAGGGAGCAACTTGTCGCAAATATAGTAGAAATTAGCGACAGAATAATTATCGAAACTCTCATCTATTATAGGTTTTCGAGCATTTCAATCACTCGGGGGCATGGGTACATATCGGATTTGTCCTTTCTCACCGAGTTGTGTGTGAAAATTCCATTGATTCCTTTAAATGCATTCTTATCAATACCCCAAATTGACTCATTGTATTCCTTTGAGATATTATAAGTATCACATAAATATACAACTAATTGTCGAAGTGATTCGATTTGTGCATCACTATATTTGTACCAATACTTATATCCCTTGAATGGTTGGTCCAATTCGGTTACATATGAGGGATTAACAACACCCCCGGCATAGTTATAATATTTATCACCTTTTTTCTTGAGGTATCCCCAATTGCACACCTCGATTCCAACCGATAATTTGTTGAGATTGGAATACTTCGCACCATTACGAACAAAATCCTCTTGATCAATGCCCAAGTGCCATGCCCAATGTTTTGAAGAGAAACATTGCACGATGGTACCATTCTCACCAATGATGAATGCCGTTGCGATTCGAGAATCATTCCCATTCCAATACCTTGAAACACCCTCCGCATTGCCATTCCCGGCCGTATGGTGGAGGTATATTTGTGATTTTGGTGATGATTCCTCAAAGTATTGGTTGGATTTCAACCTCACTTGCTTAATCTCTTGGATATCCAATTTTTTCATGGTGATTATCTTAGTTCATCAATATCTTGCTTGGTCCTCGTGACGAATTTACGCAATGCAGCAAGTACATTTTTCCCGGTCACATCCTCATATGATTCGTTGATTGATTTCACCTCAACCATCACACAAAAGAATGCGAATACTTTGGTCATTATGAGCTCAACGGAAATGAAATTCGATATGATATCACCGGCAATGTACTTTTCAATTAAGTATATGAACATGATTGCACCTCCATAAAGGAGTGATTTGCTTATTGTATTGGACAATCTTCTCGATTTGAATGCTTTCCAACCGCCTTTTTTTACTGATCTCCAAATACCAAAGCAAGTATCAATTGCGATGGCTAACATTGCGATATATATCATCGGCATAACCGGTGAAATAACCGCCCAAAATGATGCGAATAATATCATAACATTTTGCCTCATAAAACAAGGATTGAGTTGTTGTATCCATTATCCTTCGGATATCCGCATCTCCACTCTCCACTCATGTAACAATCCCCCACACAACTCAAGCATTCGATTTGAGGTCTTAAATCGGTATCCCTATTTGCTTGACTTATAAATATCGGATACAATTCTTTATTTTTCACCAGGTACTTGATTAACCTCATCTCAAAGAATGATGCCTTTTGAGCATAATGCTCCATGCCGAATGCAACTTCCGATCGTGTAACCGGTTGAGAATAATCTCCACTTTGTTGTTGCAATCCTTTATTTTTCAATTGGTACGTCAAACCGAATACCGCATCTTCCGCTGATCTCCATGCAATCACCGGTTGAATGAATGCAACCAACAACTCCTCCTCCGGTGTTAATGTTTGGTCATTGTACGCCTCAAGTAAGTGATTGTAAAATACGGTACCAAGAATTGGCATCACTCTCAATTGTGATTGAGTAGCTACATATGGAAATACATCAGTCACATCCACATTGGCGGTGATTGGTGTGTTGGTTTTTAGGTATGTTTCGGTGATAAAATACAACATTATGCTTGAGGTATTGATGGTTGTTGACTCGCAATCACATCTCCTCCTTCAATTGGAGGTAACGATGCAAGAGCTCTCACTTCATTCGGTGTCATGGTATCAAGTACCTTGGTTGCAACCAATGGACTCATGGCATTCAATGCATCTTGAGTTTTGGATGCATCTCCCTCCACCTCAACAATTGTTTCGTTGATGATTTGGAAATTGTTCACCTTGAATTCGGCAATGCTTAATTTTGCGATGTGAAGTATCTCATTGAATATATCTTGCACTTGCTCTCTCAATGGCATCACAACATTCTTTTCAAATATAACATATGCTTGTTTGATATCCGATCCACTTCCAAGTGATCCGGTTGTGCGTACCCCCATGAGGATTGGATCAATCGTGTGGGCAAAACAAATTTGCTCGGTGTTCAATCCGGATGCCTCTTGAAAAAGTTTGTCATTCGAATTGGTTGGAATAGCTTCAATCTTTGGCATTTGATCAAGTCCATTTGAAAAAAATGCGACAGCACGACCAGCATTGTGAGCTCCCTTCATCTTGTCGATTGTGTTTCTAAGGACATTTTTCTCCTCCTCACTTTGTGGCCTTTTTGGGAACATCATTGCGAATGAAGGGAATACCGAGTTTTGAATATTTGATTTTGCAAAGTAACTCAGTTCGCCCGAGAGAAACGCAAAATTTAATGCGGAACTGTATTTCGGAAGAGGATACCAATCTTGGCCCAAACACTCAACCTCATATACAAATAATTGGCATTTATCGGTGCAAGTTGGATGGTATTTTTTTATCTCATATACGTCAATCCTTGATGACCAATCATCGCAAATGAAGTAATCATTGTGATTGCGACCTCTTCTCACTTTGTCCGGTGAAACATTTTCCGCCCGAGTCATTTTCATTTTATCATCAAAATACAATTTAAAGTACACTCGATTGTGGACAATCAATTGCTCGGTTGTGATTCGGACCGTTTTCTTTAGCTTAATTTTTTTCTCGAATGTATACAAATCGAGCAAGTCTTTTGGTGTTGTGTTTTCGGTTTTGAGTTCAAACCCTCCACCGATCACCGCATTTGTTTTATAATCCACAATGGAACCATGCAAAGGTGATGAGTATACCAATTGGTTGAGGAGAGAAGGAAAAAGATTTCCCTCACCGAATGGGATCCATCCGCTCGTTTGGTGCCTTCCATTCACATATGGGAGAGAAAGATTTCCTCCCAATACTTTTAAGAATGGAGTGGAAAAGGATTGATATCCCTCCACCACTTCGGATGATTGCTCTTTTTGTGCCTTGAATATGTTATACCACGCCATGTATTAATCGTATATTGATGAAGTCGATGCACCGCTCACAACCATTCTCCCCTCCTCAATCACAATACCGGTTGTATCATCGATTTCAGTTGGTGGAGTTGTGCTCTCATACACCGAGTATGAGTATTGTCCTTTCATTAGTGTAACGTCAACCGGCTCATCCAAATAAAAAAGATTGAATCTTTCCGGATATGGTGACTCATCGGTTGTTGTGAATAAAATTGGATCGGATGTTGGATTCATTTCGTTTTGAAATACGAATAAATAGTAAGGTGATGACAATGAGCTCACCTCATTTAATGTCAACACGATTGAATTTACCTCTCCTTTGTTAATATATATCATTACTTATATTGCAAATGAGCATTAAAATGTTCACAAATAAAAAAAGCCACCCGGATTGGATGGCTCTCTTTGAAGTATTTAAAAGATTATAATGCCGGAACAACCGCGGATACCGCTGCCTCCTCGATTTCATAACATAAATAATCATTCTCACTCATTAAGGAAATGGAATATTTCGAACCATCAGCACGAGTTGTTCCGGATCCTTCAGTTACCGTATTCAATTGTAAGTATGGGAAATACCAATATTTGCCATTCATGTCTTTTACAATTGCATTCAAGTATTGTTGACCAGCTCCCAAGATTTTGATTGCTTGAGATTTGTCTTGATCTCTTCGGTGGAATAGCAAGGTGATTGTCGCAGTCACATATGATGATCCATTTACCAGGTCAATTGCTGCCTCTTCGGTATAGCTCCCGGTATTTCTACGGATCTCAAATGGAGTGTAATCCGGTGCTAATGACGCCAAAGTGATTGCGTCAATTTGCCAAGTTCCGGTTGGTACACTGAATGATGCGATATTATCTTGCTGATTAATCCACACTTTTTCAATCCCGCCACTATTGTTGTCGCAAGATTTGACGATTGTTTCTAATGCTTCGCACATTTTTGTTGAATTTTATCAGTTAAAAAAAAAGAGGGGAGTGTTTCATCCCCTCAAGGATATTATGAGTAAAGAACGATTTCAGCACCATTAACGTGGTGGAATCCAACTTTCATATTTGCACGAGTACGGATGTAAGGCTCAGCAACTGTATCGCTCAAGTTGATTGCTTTCAACGCTTTGTCATCTCCTTCAGCATCGAAGCAATACAAAAGATTGTCTTTCAATGTAAGTACCGCCGTATCATTTGGCATACCCTCACACACAACAACTTGAACACCTAAGTAAGTCAACGCCAATGGAGTTGTCACATATGTCATTGTATTTCCGGTTGCTGCTGCAAGTTCGTATGCATTAGCTACATTTGTTGAAACGTATAAACGAAGATCAGCTTTTTTACGGATGATTGCGGATGGAGCTGCCGCGAATACTTTCGCTAATTCAGCCAATACATTTGATGCAGTTACCGTTGTGTTTGCAACATCGATCACAGTTGCATCAGCTAACAACCCTTTGATATAACCATCAGCCAAAGCCAAAGATGGAGTCAAAGATGTTGTATCACCTTGCCAACGAAGCAACTCGATATTTTGACCGATTACTTTCGCCATTTCATTCCAATAGAAATCCATGAAAGATGCAACGGTGAAATCACCATTTGATCCTTTTGCCATTTGCAATGCAACGAATGATTGCTCCAAGTCAAATTGACAAATTTGTGCCATAGCTGAAAGAGCCGTCACGTCTAATTCAACCGCACTCAAATCATCCGTTGGTGCTTCGAATGCACATGAAGATGCAGCCAAAACCTGGCCGAACAATACGGTTGCAATTTTCGTTTTTGATTTGATACCTGGCAATAAACGGTAGTTATCCGCAAGGTTTTCCTCTGATAAATACGCTTTTGAATAGAATGCTTCCGGATTCGCTGCCAATAAAGCCGTTGAATCCACATCTAAATCGAATCTTAATTTTTTAGACATTTTGTTTTTTTTTATTGATTACTAAATTGTTTGAATTTTGCAAATTTTTCACTCATTGAAAGTGCGGTCATTTGCGTTTGACCTTCCTCAACTTTTTGCTCTTCAGCGAATATCTCTTCCATTTGATTGCGAAGATCAGCGATCATCGAAATGATTGCTTTTTCTCTTTCCTCAATGATTGGGAGGACAATCGCTGCAATTGCTTCAGCATCCATTGTTGGATCAATAGCCATTTCCTCCTCGGTAGTGGTTGACTCTTCAGTTGTGGTATCTTCCTCAACCGTTGTATCTTCCATCTTCACCTCATCGGTTGACATCTCTTCCTCAACAACTTCCTCTTTTGGCTCTTTTTCCACCTCTTTAATCTCAACAACTTCTCCATCTTTTACAATGTAGATTTTGTCCTCGATTAGGTGCTCTCCATCGGGTAACTTCATTTTATATTTGTTTAATTGTTCCGATAATTTCAATCCAAGGAATCCCTCGATTGAGAATCCAACTTGATCATTGGCAACCAATTCGGCATAATACTCCGGATCGGTAACTTGAGCGGTCACCATCAACGTACCTTTTGGCACTTCAATACCAAATGTCGAATATGATTTATCAAGTGTTGGTTGGTCCACGATCCAAGTTTCAAGGATATATGCCGGTACCGTTTTAGATGTATCATGCTCAAGGTTGAAAAGGTCACGATTGCGAAGATCACTCATGAATTTCTCATGAATCTTTGCAATGGTTTGCTCATCAAATTGTACATAGTATTCACCTTGCTCATCATCCTTACGATATATATCCATAGGAATCATTGCCGGTGCGGTGATGCGATACTTAACATCATCAGCGAATATCATTCTTTGAGCTTGATTGAATGCAAGGCCACGAATCTTAATGGCCGGCTTTGATGTGAATGCGATTTGTTCAATTCCTAAATCCTCACCATCCGAATACTCCGGATCAATCGTAATTTTGTAAATTGGCATATCTTTATTCATACACTATATTGCATTATTTGTATATTTGTTCAAAAAAAAGATATGATCACTATTTTTGAAAAGGAAATTCCCAACAAAATGGAGGAATTGACCATCGAACAATTCGAGAAAATCAGTCAAATTCTAAACGATAAGGAGCTTGACAACATCGAGAAGTACATGAACGTATTCAAATTCCTTGGAATCGAGGAGAAGATGTGGGATGATTATCCATTCTCACAATTCATTGAGTTGGTGAAAGAATTCAATTTGAATTCATACACTCCGGGAGAGGCACAACTTGAGATTGAATTGGATGGATATCAATACAAGGCCGAATTGAGATTATCGGTAAAAGAAACAAAGCTCATCGAGAAGATCATCAACCATAAACCATACAATTACATTAGTGATATCCTTGCGGTGATGTTCAAACGTGTTGACCTTTCAAACGTTGAGCACTTTGATGATGCACATTTAAAGCACAAAGCAAAACTTTTACGCACTCAAAAGGCGGAATTTTGTGTACCATTTATTGTATTCGTAACCGAGAAAATATCAGAGTATGCAAAAGCCAACTCTCCCGAAGGGATGGAATCAAGTATCTCTTGAGCAATTCATTGAGTTAAGGAAATTAAAAGGTGAGGATGGAGCATTCAATCATAAAATTGATATCATGTGCATCCTCACCGATACATATGCGGATGATTGGGATGATGTTGAAATACTTGAATTGAATGAATGGCTCAAGGATTTGAAATGGTTGTACACCGAGCCATCAAAGAGAGCATCCCAAACAATTGCCAGGACCAAGATTGATGCATCAATGGAGGAGATGTATCTCAAGCCAATGAATGAGTTGACTCTTGGTGAGTTCATTGATCTTGAATACTATTTCACCAATGACTATATTGACAATCTTCCAAAGATATGTGCGATATTGTACCAAGTACCATCCACATTCATTGATGATCAACCAATTTTCAAGGGAGTAAATATCGCAAAGGCATCACAATTGGCACATCGATTCCTTGATCAACCAATCACATCGGTATATGGTGTGTTAACCGATTACATTAAGTTCCGGGACCAATTCATTAATAAGCATCACAACTTAATGAATGAGGATATGGATGATGATCTTGAGGATATCGATGATCCGGAGGAAAGAAAAGAGGCGGAAAAGAAAAAGTCATCCAACAAATGGGGATGGGAGCAAATGATTTGGTCAATGTGCAATGGTGATATCACCAAGTATGATGATGTAATCAATATGAAATTGGTGTTGATATTTAACTTCCTCGCAATGAGAAAAGAGCTTGATATTTAGTAATCAAGTGCGTAATTAAATGATCCAAACAACGGTTGGAAGTCGTATATCACTTTCGGTTTTTTACGCAATAAATTTCCGAGCTCGAGGATTGGGAATTTTTGTGCGAGATCTTGCACATACATTCCATACATTTCCGCAATCAATCCATTTTGCTCAAGTGCATCATTGAATTTTCGAACCAGGTGAAAGGGTGCAATTGTAGCGGTACCATTATTCAAGAATCCGAAATAATATGCAGCAAGAATCTCAATGCGAAGATTTCCCTCGGTAGTTACTTTTGCATTGATACGCACCGAATCATACAATGTCCATGTATCAATCAAGTTCTCATCCTTGATTACTTTTTTTAAGGTGTTCGCTACCCTTCTACGGAGTGCGTACTTATAATTAAACTCACCGGTGTTTTTATATGCCATTACTTATATTGCAATTAATCTCCAATTTGTTTTGGAATTTGGCAATCAGTCCATGATGGCAATGTGAATGTAATGGTCATGAGCCATCCGGCAGCATAATCAAGCAAGTCATTGTTGAGCGGTACAAATGATGGAAATCCTTCCACATCGAAATCGGTATCGGTCAATGACAATGTGTAATTGAGATACAAATCGGTGAGGATTTGATGGCAATCACTCAAGATGGTTGTGATGTTTGCACGATCCTTTTGAATAATGTCAAAGCAATATATCTCGAGAGTGAACATGGTCACATTCTCTTGAGGTATCGCATCCACCGGAACGATGTACACGATTGGATACTTCTCATCCTTGGTTGCGAAATTGAACAATTGTTCCTTGAAATCGCATCCAACTTTTTTGACTTGCAAATGGTTGTTGTAAAATGCGATTATCTCATCGGTTAATGCTTGATATGATATCATAATTCTGAATTCTTAATTATCTTATTCACTTTGTTTTGTACCGATGTGATCTCCGTTTCGGATACAACCGCTTGCACGACCATTGGTCCACCTTGAGATTCCATTCCTTGGGATCCGGTCATGTTGTTTGCGTTATTACCTCCACCATATAAATTGCCAGGTACAAATGATTGCACCGATGATTCACTTCCTCCGGATCCGGTTGATGCGGTTGGTATTGTTCCGCCCCCACCAACCGATGCTCCTCCACCGCCCATGAATTTTCCAATTGATGATGCGACAATGGTTCCGATGGATGTTGCTGCTCTTAGTTTTGCAGCCGCAATCATTGGTACCTTAATCGATGCACCTCCATCCGGCATCAATGACCATGTTGGATTGGCAGCATATGATGCGATTTCTTTTTGTGTATTGATTACAACCTCACCAATTGCGAGTGCCTTATCAACCATGAACAATGCATTCGCCACTTTTTTATTCTCACCGGCCAATTGACCAATCATCTCAAGTCCACCTTTCAATGCACCGTATTTTGCAGCAGCAAGATCCTCTTGAGCTTTTATCACCAATGCATTGTATTCCTTCTCTTTTTCAAGTGCCTTATCTTTATTCTCTTTGTCGATTAGATTTAGATCACTTTGAAGTTTAGATTTCAACGAAATATACAACTCCGATGTATCCTCAAGATTTGCCGTATCATTATCAAATTGAATTTGTGCCTGGAGTTTTTTATATTCAGCTGCATCATTATCATTCTTAATATTCAACTCTTGAATTCTCAACCATTGTTGATCCTGGAGTGCGAATTTCTTATCATTCTCCTCTTTTATTTTTGCTGCCTCCGCTTTTGCTTTTTCCTCTTCCGCATCTTTTGCTGCCTTGTTGATATTGTCAATCTCAAGTTGTTCCGCCTTTTTTAATGCAACGGTATCTTGCTTATATTTTTCCGCCTCTTTGATTAATGTAGCATATTTCTCTTTGACATCATCAACCTCTTTTTGTTGTTGTGTTTTGGTTGAATCGGTGAGCAATTTATTTGCGGTTGCAATTTCTTTTTGAATGTCCTCGGTTGCTTTTTTGATGGCATCTCTTTTTTCTTTCCATCTTGCCGCTGCCTCTCTTGCTGCATCCGCTGCCGCTTGAGCATCCGCCTTTGCTTCATCTTCCGCTGCCTTTTTGGCTGCCTCTCTTTGCTTACGATACTCCTCTCTCTTCGATGCGGTTTCACGTTGCAAGATCAACATCCTTTCACGAGATCCTTGACGAATTGTGACATTTTCTTGACGAATCGAATCCCTTAATTTTTTTCTTTCCTCTTTATTTGAATCATCCGCAATGGCATTCAATGCTTTGAGCTCCATCATTTGTCGATTCCTTCTCAACTTCGCCTCATTGGTGAGTGCTTTTGATTTTTGCAACTCAAGTTTTGTGGTATCTTTTCCGTTGATCTTTGCCTTCTCGATTTCATAATCGTATGCAGCACCTTGATCTTCGGCTCTTTGTTTGGATGATGCAATGATTTCCTCATTCGCTGCCTTGATTCTTTCGGCATTCTCTTCCGCTGCAAATGATGTCAATCCGAGTGTATCGGTCAACCATTTGAATGCATCGATTACGGCATTGATTGGAGCCATAATAAAATCCATGACCTTTCCAAGTACACCGATTTTGTTGAGGAACACACCAATTGCCACCACGATTGCGGTGATTACGGCAACCAATAAGAACATTGGATTCATGAGGATTTGAATTCCTAACTTAACGAATGTACTCCCCAATGTCATCACCGTTTTTCCAAGGCCCTTGATTGAGTTGGATATATCCGCCTTACCAAGTGATCCAACAACCGTACTGAATGTTTTTGCTTTTTCCGATGCCTCCTCAAAATCCAAATTCATTATTGAATCTTTGATGCCACCAAGTGAGTTGGATACTTGTTCGAATTTAGATCCGGATGCGAATACATTCACCGCATCATTTGCATCTTGTATCTTATCCTTTAATACACCGGCTTGAGCTGATAAGGCAGCCATTTGAGCCGGATCGGTTGCGTTTGCGATTTCCGATTTCAACGACCTCAATTCGGCCTTCATCTCATTGATGCCGGTTATTTTTAAAGGGACCTCAACTTCATTACTCATATACTCGTATTTCGATTGGTGAATTATTCAAAGCAATATCAACCAATTCCAATCCGTCAACCTGGTATGTTTTCACAACAATATTCCCATCGGTGTTGACGTATGCGGATGTGATGATGCTCTCATATACATTGCCAATTGTGACAAATGTGTTTGTGACATCGAATGGTGTGGATGGTGTACCAAGATACTCACCGATTGCGGTGCGTGTCCATGTGATATTGTCGGTTGAATTCTCGAATATCATTGCGGTTGGATCATCCGTACTCACTTGAGTCAAGTTAGCAACGTACTTGTTGTATTGAATCAACACCGTATCAACTGATTTCCCATTGATGCGAGGTGTGATGATACCATCTTGATCGAGTGTGTTATTATCACCGATGATCATTCCCTTTACATTCGGCATCACCGCATTGCCATATCCCTTGATCATAACATCAGCTCCCTCAAATACGGTATTGTTACTTGTTGTTGCGGATTTGTTGGTGCTCGCTAATGCAACACTCACAATGTTCCCACTTGTTGGTGTTCCTGGCTTTGTTTTGAATGGTGCGAAATCAATCTCCGAATCAACCGAAATCAATTCAACCTTTGTGGGCACTTGATCATTTGCATTGTAGTCAATGATCTTGTTGATATTCCACCATGAATTGTCGATGCGTATCTTATCATTGAGTTTCAATGTTTGGATATCTCCCTCCTCCAAAAAGAAATATGCGGTGAGCATTTTGCCCACATTGATTTGGTTGACCGTTCTCCTCCAATATAGATTGTACAAATTGTTTGCGGTCAATGTTGGTACCTGGTAAAAATAATAGTCACACGTTCCGAAATTGATATCAAATGTCGGTATCAATGGATTGTCAAAGTGACCAATTGCCGGATATGTTGTGAGGTTATACAATCCGGTTGTGCCAGCAAGAATCAAATCCCATTGGTTGCATGGTTGCTCTCCTCCATCATACAAGATGCGGATGTTTGTTTTCGGTGCTTGACCACTTATCATTGGCACATATGCCTCAAATGGAGTTTTGGTGATCGGTGTTGGTGAGAATATCAATTCCTTTGTATCGGTATCCTTCACATATTCATTCTCAAATGTGTATTCAATTTGACCATATATCTCATTGGTCATTTGAGTGTACACCTCATTTGCCGAATCGGTATCCTCTTTATATGTGAGCTTGAGTTTCTTGTTTGTGACATCCGGAAGAAATTCAAGATTTTGATCCTTATCCTTCATCAACTTGGATGTCCAATTCTTTTCCGCACCCGAATCATAAAATTCATTTCGATGCTTGAATATCAATTTGTTTGGTTGATTCTCATCCACCTCAACATACAAATTGTACATTTGAAATATTGACTTGACAAAATCCGATTGCTTGATCTTGAGTGGCACAAAGTCATTCATATCTTGAGTACCTCCATTCACTTGGATATTCACCGATGGAAGTATTTGAAGGTTGATGGATGATAAGTCAAGGACCACGTCAACCGTTGCGAATCCGGATGTGCTCCCAACCCAAAGATTGAGGAGGTTGCTTGGAATGGTACCGGCTGCATCAAGAGTTGGAATGACCTCCACTCCAATACTCATGATTTGAATATCCGATGCGGTGATTCCCGGAGCTCCGGTTGATGAATTAAAGAATGCACCAAAATCCAAAGTTGTTGAGATGGCTTGAATGGTATTGCTACCGATTGCAAGCGGTGATCCACTTGGATAATCAACGGTGATCGGATTACTGTATACATATCCATTGCCGTATCCATTAACGGATACTCGTGCAAATACTCGATACCTATTGTATGCAGCGGATCCACTCACTAATGGAGCAAGGATTGCCGTTTGTGAATATGTATTGTCAAGAATCAATTGACCGGAAAGAGTCAACTTCCATTCATAATGTTGTCCGGCAATTGGATTTGATGTGAATGGTGTGGTATATTGTGCGGTTGTTGGATTGAATATGTTTTGTACATCGGTTACCTCGGTCCATCCGGTAACAACTTCCGAGAATGTGATATTCAATCCGGCTTGTTGAGCATATGATGTGGTCCATGTATTTGTGGCCTCAACCAAGTAATCCTTGTAATCAAAGTTATTCTCATCACCGTTGTATGGGATGAGTAGCTTATCGAATCTCGCATCGGTTAATCCGGCCCATTCATATGTGAATCCGGCATTCGAGAATATGCGGTCAAAATAAGTCTTTGCATATATAGCCGGCTTCAATTCATTCACCGAGTATTGATATGAATTCTTGTATGGGAGGAGGTACTTGTATCCATCAGCAACCGTATTGTCGAATGAGTCAACAATGGTACCGGTCCCAAAGAAATGATTGAGATCCGAGAAATCCAAATCGGTTAATTCTTTGTTTGTGATTGCGGTATAAAATTCAGCTTGACTATCCTTGACCAATACCTCGTATTCAACGCCTTGCTCATATGCATCGGTCATTTGTACTTTGTTAACCGATACCAATTGAAGTGATGCATCTTCCATGATGGGGATGTCATTTTGCAATACGGTGCATCGAGTGATTGTATTGATGTTGAATGTGCCATCCTCGATGTTCACATCGTAATGGTGCCCAAGCAAGTTATGGTTGTTCTTATTCCCAACCAACACAATGGTCTTTGAGAATGATCCACTCCTTTTGCTCAAGTCACGAATATCCCCCACCGAGAAATTCAAGGGGAATGAAGTACCTTCCTTTACATCAAGGTATCCATTCTCGAGTTGTATTCTAACCATTTATATTGTCTTGATTTGAGAATCGCACGCTCACCGATTGGCGGATGAGATTCTTGTTTCGTTGTTTATAAACCTCATATGCATTGTTGGTAACCATGACCGGAACATATGTTGTTGATTCCGGGATGCGAGATGAACACTCCTCCTCCTCGATTCCGAAGATGGTACCGGTTTCATCGCTCATGTATTTGGTGATCTTGAGGTAAGTCATTGGTGATGTCATGAGCTCCTCATAATATTGAGCCATTCCCTCATCCATCCAATTCGAGTTGAGGTCCATTGACTTGATCACATTGGTATTGAAATAATGGAATCCGAATTCCTCAACACCATAGGTCCATGATCCGGCTCTCACATATCCATCCACATTCTTATTGTACATCTCTCGTTGGATATCACCTTTCTCATATGCTTTCAATTGGAATGCAAATGAGGACCATGATCCCATGCGGTCAAGGAACAACAAATGATACTCCTCGATAAGTTTACGATCATCGATGTATATGCGGTACTTTTGAGAATCTTGAGGTCCAACCGTCAATGATGAATTATAATACACATCATAATACTTTGTATTCGGTTTGATCAATGGCAATGTACCAACCGTTGCGGTCAATGTACCGGTGTTGTTTGGTCCCACTCCGGTTTGCGTAAATGTACCCAATGCACTTATTGATTTGGTGAATGTATCCCCGGCATCATTTTGAAATACGAATGTGGATCCACTTCGAGTCCTGGCATTAAACCATATATCTTGACCAATCGTTGCATGGAATGATTGCGGTTGATTTGTCACAAATTCCTTGGTGATTCCATCAAGCACATAATCGGTTTGATTATAAAGCAACCAATCCATGTGACGTACCGCACCATTGAATACTCGATAATTTGAGAACGTTGTGATGTTGCGAGTGATCACCTTTCGATTGTCCGCATATTTCACCGTACCATTGATGGTGATGTTTGTCACATCCGCCCATAATGAATTAACGGTGAATGCACTTCCGGATGCACTCGTGACCGTATGCAATCCATCGAGTTGAGGATTCGCCACTCCACCATCATCTTGGATGATCACAACTTGATCACCGATGGCAAAGGTATTGGTTGCATTGATTTGAACATTCCCGGAGTTGTTGCTCAAGCTACTCGTGTACGGTAACTCATATACATATTCCTCACCAACCTTCACATCGTAATCATAATAAGAACCAAGAGCATTGGATGTTGCCGTTGCCGTTGTGCTCAATGTCCAAGTGACTTGAGATTGCAAGAGCTTTGAAAGATCCTCCTCACCATAGCCATCATTGATACGAGGCATTACTTTGTATTGTCCTATCTTGGTAACGGTCCCGGCAAGGTACACATCAAAGATGTACCGAAAACCGGTTAGATTCTTATTGGTTGAATCAATGATGAATTTCAATTGATTGTATGCCGGTGAGAATGCTTGAGGTGATGCGATTGTTGTTTGTGCCATTACTCTCCTTTGAGTGCTTTCAGTTCATTGTACATTGCGAGGAGTTCCGCCTCTTTTTGAGAAATCAATTCCTCTTGAGTTGGCTCATCCACTTCGATGAAACGAACCTCAACGAGTCCATTGTCATCGTATATTTCCTCTCTTATTTGTGTCATTATGGTAGTATTTGTATTAGTTGTATTGATCCGGATGAATTAGTTCTTTGTGCTTGGTTTAAAGTGGTTGGTGCGGATCCGAATCCGTATGCGTAATTCCAAGCATTTATAGGTGCTCCGGTCATTATAAAACTACCAAGAACCAAAGCCGAACCAACGGGGATTCCAGTCAATATGCAGTTATTATTTGCGTGCGTACCTATCCAATAAGTTGTGCCAGCCGTCAAAGTTCCAGTTATAGTTATTGTTTTTGTTCCAATTGTCGAACAATCAACGGAGGTTGATTCAAATATTTTTGTAGAAGGAAGTCCGCTGCTATCGGAATAAATCAGTATTCTTGTTGCACATGATGCCGTTGCGGTTGTTACATTTATTTTTAATGATGTATATGTTATATTTCGAGCGGGAATAAATGGAGCTAAAATTATAGCATTTGTATTCGTATTAAATGAAGCCGTTGCCGTTAACGATGTTAATGATGCTATATAACCATAGCTTAAACCTGCCGGAATAGTTCCCAGGGCGTGAACCCCTTGCAATCCTCCCCCACCGCTGATTGTTAAATTCCCACTACCCAACACCGATGATCCATTGATGGTCTTAATGTTGGTGCCACTTACTAAAGTAGGTTGCTTTCCGTTAAATGTATTCCAATCGGTTGAATTCAAATATCCATCGGTTGTTGAATTCGATTGGTCTATTGAAATGCTACCAATACCACCCGTTAAAATAGAAGTATTAATTGGACTATTTCCGCTCAAACCAGCAACTAAATTCATGTTGCCACTTGTCAAAAGAGTGGTGTAATTAATCGTTTTGATATTAACACCACTCGACAACGCATCTTGTTTGTTGTTAAACATATTCCAATCACCTGTGCTCAAGTATCCATCATCAGCACTTCCCGATTGTCTTATTGAGATATCGGGAGTTGATCCTCCGGTTGATACAATTGGATCCGAACCGGTTACATCGGTAACACCGCTACTCGATGGTGTTTCATTCACCCACAATGATGATGTTGAATCATATGTCAATATTTGACCATCCGTTGGTGATGTGATTGCAACATCATGTATCTCATCAAGCTCATATCCATTTTGGATACGGTACACGATTGTGCCATTAGTTGGTGATGTTCTCACAACCTTTCCGATATACACCAGGTGATACGGTGCGGATGGCTTCACATTAGTAATGTATCCGGCAACCAATGGTGAGAGATATATTGTATCTCCATCGGCCAATGTATCAATGGTGAATGGATGTGTTGCGGATGTTCTCGTATCGAGATTGTCAATGGTCCCAATCGTTACGCAATTCCCATCCGAGTTGTTTGGGATATCCGCCTCAATGACTCCAAATGTTCCGGCCGATGTTGCCTCCGAATTAGCTTTAGCTTTGACAAAGTTAGGCCGATTGCCGGTGCTCCCGGATATATATACAATTGTTCCTTTATACAATGTGGATCCGGTTGAATTACGCCCAACCGTTACCATCTTATCCGCTGATGCGAATGCCGGGAATGTTGTTGGTGTTCCGGCTCCATCCAAGTATTGAGTTGTATCTCCGGTTGGTACATCAAACTTCCCATCCAATTCGGTTTGCAAATCGGTTTGGTCGGTGATCACTCCGGTGATATCTCCCCATGCTACTCCACCGGAACCATCAATGATCTCTTGACCGGTGATTGATCGAGTGACGTATCCACTCCCATCAAACTCCGATATCTCGAGTAAGTCGGTTGAGGCAAGGTTGGCTCCCTTTGGAGTTAATTGTGATATTTTTATTCTTTCATTTGCCATATCTTATATTGCCATTTATTATCCAAGTGTTTAGAACGCAAAGTATGAATCATCGGTATAGTATTCTTTGCGGATATAAGTCCCGGCATATCGGACCGCATCCATCGCATCATCGAAGAGCTTGACCGGCTCATCGGTTATGAAATCCCCAACCTTTTTCCATTTATAGTTTTCGTATTCCTTTTTGATTTTCGCATCATCCTCACAAAATACACCAAATGTTTTGATGTTGTCGATTCCTTTCTTGACAACCTTGTTTGCGTTTTGCACATCGTATCCGGCGTTGTTCATTTCGGCAATGATCTCCGGCCTGGCATAATCCGCCACAATGGTGATGTGTTTCTCAATACCGAGTTGATCCATCCTCTCGATGAGGTTGGTTGTGGTGAGGTAGCTCTCATATATCACCGGCTCAATGTATATATCATCCTCGCACCAATACACTCTCATGAGTGCGGTGGGATGGTTATACCCGAAGTCACATCCATATACATAGTTGACGAACCGAGCCGGGCGATGCTTGACAAAGGTCCAATTGGAATATATGTTTGATTTGGAGATGGCCTTCTCACCGAGTGCGTAGATTTGATACAATGCTTCATCCGTTCTCTTGAGGTCCTCGATTTGTCTACGGATGGAATCCGGAAGGAATGGATTGTCACGATACGTTGACTTGATGAGGATGCTCTCCTCTTTCGGTAGATCATACAACCATGATGTTGATTCACTTGGATTGTAGTCAAAGATCAACTTCCATTCGGTCCTCATGTTGAGTTGAGTGAAGTCATCATAAAAGAGCTCATTGGCTTCATTACACCATGCAAGGTCCCTCTTCCTCCCTCGAATCTTTTGCTCATCATCCACCGAGAAAAATTCAACGATGCTCCCATTCGGGAAGGTGTATATGTGTTCACTCTTATTGTGAGCATTCACATCATACAAATCCATTTCCTTCATGATCTCAAGGAAGTCCCTCATCACCGTTGCTCTCAATGCCGGGAAAGTTTTTCGGATAATAGAAGTCACCTTCCCCCTATTTTGCAATGAGTAGACAATGATCATTTGACAAAGGGAATAGGTCTTTGATGACCTTGATCCTCCCTCATTAATTATAAACCGTATATCCTTATCCTGGAGAGCTGAATAATTTTTCTCAAAGATTACGGTGCTATTTATCTCCATCCGGTTTGATGATGTTCACCTTGATTTCGTTGATGTCCTTTCCATTGGTTGTGATATCCGACTTCTCGGTTAGTCCGTTCAACCTTTGAGTGATGGATGCGTTGTATTGTCCAACCATACCTCCCATGATTTGGTCATTGCGGATTTCATCGCTTATACGCGAGCAGATTGTCGTAAATGCCGAATATCTCCCTCCGGTATTTGCAAAATAATCTTGCACAACCAAAGAATGATCATGACAAAAAACTCTGAATCCACTCAATGTCAATGGCACCTCCAATGGAATCGGTACCGCCTCTCCGGTTTTGTTACTCAATGAGTATTGATATCGAGGATTCTCCTTAACGTGCTTTCGATACTTCTCGAATAGCTCATATAAATCCTCCGGTGTTTCAAAGTTGCGTGGTCTTCCCATTATTCCTCCGTTGTTGTTTTCGGTTTGCGTTTTCTTTTTGGAATCGGTTTGACTTCCTCCTCTTGATCAATGCCATCGTATTGAATGCATTTCTCCGGTGCGGATGTTGTTTCGTTTTCCTCTTCAAAGATATATCCGAGTCCAATGGACACATAATATTGATACCTCTTTATATCTATATTGTCAATAACAACGGTTATGTTTCCAATCGTTGTTGATTTGACGATGGTCTTTCCTTTATATTCACTCTTGATTCTCATGTTTTATCTTTTTTAGTTCGCGTTTTATATCGGTTATTAAGTAATGTGCTGATGTGTTTGTGATATTGAAATACTTCGCCATTGATCGTGCGGTGTTGTATCCCTTATCGAAATACGCCTCAAGTACGGTGATCTTGACATTGTCGGTCAATCTCGAGCGGTATATATCAACGCATGACTTCCATGATTGGTATTGTTGCTCGATGAGTATTTTGTAATTGATATCATGATTGTCCTCCGGAACATCCGGTATTGTCAACTCACTTGATATCAACCGCTCTTGTTTATTGGTGTCGAGATTTTGCCAAATGATTTGTTTTTTGATTGAGTTGAGGAGATAGCTCTTGACCTTATTCTCATCGGTTGTATTCTCTTCGATTGTCAAGCAATGGAGATATGCGTTGTTGATCACTAAATCCGGCTCCAATCTCGGATTGTACTTTGCACAAAAATACCTGGTGTATCGAAATACCTCATCGTAATGTTTTGATATGTACCGATCAAGTATTCGCTTCATACCAATTGGTGAAAAGTTTGTACATGATTTTCCGGTCATTCGAGGTGCAAAAGCAATTCGTTGTTTTGGTCTTATTGTGCTTATCATACACCCGAAAAAGTGCCTTGAGTGATTTCTTGGAATATCTCACCAAATCACTCGCATTGATTATCTCCTCGATTAGTATTATTTCAATTTGCTCAAGCATTCCTCAATGATAAACGCAATGAATGATACAATAGTTGCTTGAATGAAATCACCGGTGATGATCCATGTGGACCAAAAACTCATGCACTTGAAACAACCAAGTCCGGCATGAATGTAGTTGACCAAGTGATTCGGTTTGATTCGCATTGCGAGATTATCCCACACCATTTGAATCGGCTCAAATGATACTAAAAACCATGCGAGTGCGAGTGAAGCTAAGTAACTCATATTTCTTGTTTTAGTTTCTCAATATAAAGTGTGGCATCCATCAACTCCTCCTGGAGATGATTCAACCATTCCATCAAAGGTAAGGAATTATTTTCCAATGTGGTACCATATTTTTTGATACCTACCTCGGACCGGTCAAAATACTTCATCGCCACCTTGGTCACGATGATATCCTCGGGTGTTTGTTGTTGTTTACTCATATACGGTGATTTTTGTTTCAATCGCATCCTTTACTTCAAATGATACAATTACATGATAATCTTTCCCGAGTTTTTTCTCAAGTGATTCGGATATTTCTTTGAATGAAGCTCTCTTTTCAGATTCAGCCGGTATCATGAAATGGATAATCTTTTTAGGTTTGAATAATTTCCAAAGCATATTTTTCAATTTAATTCATTTGACATTGTACATCCATAAACACCGCACGATCAACCTCCTCGATATACACCTCATCATCTTCCATGGTTAATACGATGGCATAGTTGACTCGCATTCCCTCAAACACATCTTGAAATCGAGTGATGATCATGTGCGGATTCTCGTTTTTTGTGCCAACATAGGCAATGAAATACCTATTTCGCATAATACTTAAAAAATTTGATGTAGAATTCCTCATTTACCGATGATCCCTTGAGGAATCTCCACAATTGAAGGTATGTGATTCCCATATCTTCCGCAATATGGGATAGTTTGTACCGCTTGGATACTCGTGACCTCACCTCTTTCTCGATGAAGTCACGAATTGTATCCGAATCAGAAAGGTGAATCGTCAAAGCTCTCATCGACCATTGGTGTTGATTTCACATCCCATACATCCAAAGTATTATAATACCTCCCATTGTATTCTCTTCCTCTCAAATTGAATTTGACGGTGATGTCAATCCCTGGTTTATAATTATCCAAGAATGCACATCTCACTTGCGACAATTGAAATGCCACATCTTGAGGATACTCTCCATTTGGGATTGTTAAAATAAATTCTCTCACCGAGAATTTCTCACTTACTTGTTTTGTTGGCTCAATCACTTTGATTTTGCCGGTTACTGATAATTCCATTTGTATTTGATTTAAAATGTTCCTTTGAATATTTGCGATGTGATCGCCGTACCTACCAAAAATATCATTGCCATGATGAGAATCAATGTGATGATTGCGAGGATTTTGTTTTTCATCTTATCTTGATTAATCCCCACAAAATTGATATCGATCTTCGTTGTTGATTTCGATGCTCAATTGATGGCTTGGTTTTCACTTTGTTTGTTTTCTTGTTGCCAATGTACATCCATGATCTTCCACATTCAAATGACCAATCCGGATGATTTGAAAGTGTTGATTTCAATGATCCGTTGTTATTTGCCGGATGATTTTGCAATCCAATGATTTGAGATATTTCTCTCGTGGAATATATCCGGCTCTTGAATTTGCGTTCATTTAATTTGTCATTGATTAATTCTTGATTTGTTTTCATTTTACTTTTCATTTAGTAGTGAATAATACTCGTTATATATATCGGTTGACTTTTTCAATCTCTCGATGATTTGATTCTCAACCTCCTCATTTCTTTCAAAATACAATGCGGTGATTCTCTTCTCCGGATCAATATGGTCCACTCGATGGATTGATAGATTCTCCCATTCATTGAGGAGCTCATTCGATGTTGTTACCATGCAATGGATCACCTCGCTCGATGGTTTATCATACAACATCATATATGCTCTCATTTGCCACTCATAATGAGAATTATAAGCATCTTCAATAAATGCCGGGAATGTATCCAATGACCATGATGTTTTGATATCGATGATTGAATTCTCGGTGATGATATCGCATTCACCGGTCAACCATTCATTTTCCACTCTTATTGTATTCTTGATGTAGTTGGTGAATCTCACCAAGTTGAGAAGATCAATTGAATCTTGCTCTTGCTCTTTCCCTTTGATGATTTGCTTTGTGTTGAGCTCGGTTTTGTATCCGTAGAAATTCTCCTTTGCTACCTTTTTGATATATGATATTGCGGTTGCACCGATATCATTCTTTCCTCGACCATTGGTCATGAGGTTACCGATTTGAGATGGATGCCATTTCATACTTCCAATGCTTTTAATTGCAACTCACTCAACTCATATTGAGATACCAATTGTTCCTTTGTATATTTTCCGGCATTGATTGATTCGATTGCTTTCTCAAATCGTGTATTATCGAGCTTTGGTTTTGATGCCACTCCAATTGATGCACCACTTCCATCATCATCCACCGCCTGGAGCGACAAAAGTGATTGCAATGTACCTCTTCGGAAGTAGGTAACCGCACTTAATACCTTTTGTGGATCGGTTATAATTGGCAAAGTGATAAATGATTCAACCATCTCTCCCGAATCAATATCAATGATACGAGTTACCACATCATTTCCGATGATTGGTTGCAACAAAATCAATCCATTTTCCAAAAGAATTGGCTCAACCGCGGTGAGAAGTGCATTGATATCGGCATATGACTTTTTGAAATGTGGATTCGTTGCGTTTTTTGCTACCTTTCCGATTTGCTGCTTTGCAAGGTGCAACTTTTGATACAATGTTGCGATTGTTTTTGTGTTCTTTTCCATTTTTGTGTGTGTTAAATTTCGTTAAAGATAATAAATTATTTTAGATTAGCAATGAAATCATCATAAAATTCAATGAAATCATCAAAAGTCCTTGAGATAATGTACACCCCACCGGCATCTTCAATCATTTTTTGATATGCCTTTTGAGCTTCGGATTGTCGATCCTTCCCATACTTGACTTCAATCTTAACCGAGCGACCTCGAATGGTTGCGGAAATATCCGCGGATCCTGGTGTGCCGGTTCCCTTGGTCCATTTTCCACCGGAGATCACTCCATCGGTTCGCCTCGTTTGGCGATATACTCCCATTGTATTGATTCGTTCCGCCTGGCATCCACTCATTTGAAGGAATCCACATATGGATTTGGTGAGTGCGTTTGCACTATTATCTTGCCAATTGGTGAGGAATGAATCCACATATGGCAATTTTGGATATTTTGCCCTGGTGAGAGCTCTCTCGAGTTCCTTGAGGCGTTCTTTGTTTGCTTTGGTCATATCTTTTTTGCTTTTTCGTTTAACTCATCCCATATATCATCCGAGTCTTTCACCGGAGGAGCTCCGGGAATGCTCAACTCAAAGTATCTCCCATTGTGATTCCTTCCTTTGGTCATGGTGTATCCTTTATAATTTGCATACTCGGATACCCACTTGAGGAATCTTCTCGATTCAAGGTCCTTCCATCCATTGAATTCGGATGTGAATTGCTGCATCACTCCACTATTGTAGTGGTATACATTGAGTGCAAGGTTGCCCTCTTCGGTCCAATCATAAAAGTCTTTCGAGGTTGATTGAATAAATCTCTTCGCATCCGCATTGATTGAGATTGATTTGGTCAATCCATTTGCAAGGAATAGTTGCAAGTTCTTGATCATGTAATTATCAAAGCGAATCCAATCATCATCATTCCATGAATCAAATAGTAATCGGCCGTACTCATCGAGCGGTGATCTTCTCGAATGGAAGTATTGAAAGAATTCAAGCTCATGCCTCCTCCGGTCATGTGAGCTCCCGGCACCGCTTATCACATAGTTGGTTGTGATTACAATCTTCGGTGATCGGTCAAATGGGATGAATATCTCATCCTTGTTTTTTCGGTTGACCGTTATTCCTTCCGAGATGATTGAGAACAATTGTTCAAAATCAAAGTTGCGTTTCACATCATCAAATGCCAGGATTTGAGAATCCAAGTTAACTCGTTGATATACGAAATCACTCTTTCCAGGATTGAATGCTTTTCCATCAATCTTGACTACTCTCCGGAAATATCCAAGAGCTGCCAACATCAATGACTTTCCACTTCCTCCATTTGGATTGTCATCGATTTCTTGGTCATTGAATATGATTGCCTTTTGATCCGTTTTATCCTTGAATGAATGGATGAGGTATCCGAGTGTTGACTCAAGGGAAAGGATTCTCTCCTTATCATCCGCTGATACCTTTGATACGAAATCTTGAAAGTCATTGGTTGATTCCTTGATGAATGTGAAATCTCGTGGGATGATTTGATTTTCCCAAATATATCCATCCACATCGATGTAACTCATGACCTTGACTTGGTCCTTGGATACTTTGACCACTCCATTCTTGAATGGGATGTATGATGCATTCTTTGTATCTTGCAACATGAAAATATCAATCGAGTCAATCATGTTGAGGTGATTCTCATTGAAGAGATACGGTGATCGTGAACAGTAATTCCACACCGCAACCTCATTTTTGTCGAGGAGATAGTTGAGAACATAGTCTTTGATTTGTTCCGTTGAGCTCAATCGGACCTTGTTCTCTTTCACTCGGACAAAAGTAGGCCTTTCCGCATTTTCCGGATAGTATTTGTTGAATCCACTTTTCACCAAGAATTCGGAGTATTTGATTGGCTCGATTTGGATTCCTTTTTTCGAGTCAACCATCCAAAAAACATCATCACCGGATGCAATCTCCTCTTTGATATCATCAATGATGTCATCAGCAACTCCCAATTGTTTCTTGATATCATCCTTTGCGATACCGCTCTTGAGTTTTTGTTTGACCTTATGGAATGTATCCTTATCCTCAAAGTATTTGGTTGAAAATGTCGCTTTTTTATATGCCGAATTGATGGATGTTACCATCTCACCATGGTTGAAGCTGGTCCCTTGGCAGTATTTGGTCCATATGTACTGTTCAGTTGTTGACTTATCGATGCCATACTCACAAAGTACACACGCCAATTTAAATACAAAATGATTTCGGCTCCCTTCCTCGAATTGGCATCCATGGTCAAACCGTTCAATCAATGAGATTATTTTATCCTCATCATTCAATACGCAAATGGGAGTGCGTTCGGTGTACTGATATCCCTCATCCGTTTCAATACCTCCCCATTCCTGGCAAAACTCATTGAAATATATCTTCGGATCATATGATTCGAAACAAACACGAGAT